>Ga0247841_10000641_pt1 | contig 88457 bp, 98 predicted proteins | sample LaCruzMarch2015__2_FD_192410 | JGI IMG/M metagenome (GOLD analysis project Ga0247841, IMG submission 192410) | Freshwater microbial communities from meromictic Lake La Cruz, Castile-La Mancha, Spain - LaCruzMarch2015_18m | ecosystem: Environmental > Aquatic > Freshwater > Lake | place: Spain... | reverse complement strand
GAGGGCCTGCCTCCATCACTAGCACAGCACGGTCTGGGTCAACGATCTTCTACATCGTCACCCCTTTCCTTTCAGGACACACTACTGTGAGGGAAGATAAGGAATTCCGGCGGATCCTTATCTTCCCCCCGGCGAGCGAGCCTGCGAACGGCCGTGCGCGACCCGACAGTCAAGGAATCCTTGTCTTCCCCTTTCGTACTACCCCTCGCGGGCCGCCTGGGACGCCCGCGCCGCCCGCCCGCGAGCCCGCGGAGCCGCCGGGGCGGTATTCTCCCTCAGCGCAGACCGTCGAGCGCCGCGAGCATGACGCCGGCGACGGTGACGAGCGCGGCGAGTGCGAGGCGGAGCCCGACGCGCTCGCGCAGGAAGGCGACGCCGAAGACGATCGTGAAGACCGGCGTCGTCGCCATGATGAGCATCGTGAGCACGGGGCCGAGCGCCGCGATCGAGAGAAAGAAGAGCACCGACACGGCGGCCTCGAGCAGGCCGGCCGCCACCAGGAGCAGGGCGGCGCGGCGCCGCTCCGCCGCGCTCAGCCTCCGCGCGGCGAGCGGCCGGCGGCGCGCCAGTAGCACGGCGCCGAGCATGAGCATGCCCAGCGCCTGGCTCTCGAGCATCATCGTCGCCGTCGGCTTGCCGTAGGCGCCGTAGGCGAGGGCGACGAAGATCGGCCCGAGGCCCCAGCCGGCGGCGGCGATCATGGCGAGCGCGACGAGCCTGAGGCGGCCGGACTGAGACGCCGGGCCGGCGCCCTGCGCGCCCTGCGCCGCCGGGCCGGCGCCCTGCGCGCCTGGCGTCGCCGGCGCCGGCCCCGGCAGGACGTCGCCGTGCGCCGCCCCGGCCAGCGCTCCGGCCTCGGCCTCGTCGCCGGCTTCCATCCAGCGGGTGATGAGCAGCACGCCGGCCATGGCCACGGCCATCCCGGCGAACGTGAGCCCGCCGAAGGCCGCGCCGAGGATCAGCCAGGCGAACAGCGCCGTCCATAGCGGATCGGTGCTGCAGATCGGCGCCACGACTGCGACACGCGCGCCGCGCAGGGCGTAGTAGTAGGCCGTGAAGGCGATCAGCCATGTGGCGATCGCCGCGAGCGCCATCCAGCCGGCGGCCGCGGCGTTGATGCCGAACCCGTTGCCCCAGAGCCGCAGCACCGTGAGCGGCACGGTGATGAGAACCAGGCCGACGACGGCGGCGATGCGCACGAAGAAGTTGACCGCCAGCGGGTCGACGTAGGCCAGGACGCGCTTGTTCACGATGACGACCAGCGCCCAGAGCGCGGTCATGCCGAAGGCGGCGGCGATCCAGATGGAGTAGGCGCTCGTGGCGACCCCCAGGAGACTGCGCGGAGTCTATCGCATGGCCGCCGGCCGCCGGCCGCATCGTCCGCGGCGCGGGTCGCGGGCACTGCCGGCGCGCGGCGCCGCCGGCGCGCGCGGGTATAATCGCCGCAGCGCGAGCCGCGTGCCCCGAAGCAGCCTGGAGGACCATGAAGACGTCTGTCGGCAAGACCAAGCTCGAGATCGCCTCCGGCGACATCACCGAGCTCGAGGTGGACGCCATCGCCAACGCCGCCAACACCGAGCTGTGGATGGGCGCCGGCGTGGCCGGCGCCATCAAGCGCGTGGGCGGCGAGGCCGTCGAGAAGGAGGCCATGCTGCAGGGGCCCATCAAGATCGGCGAAGCTGTGGCGACCACCGGTCACGACCTCAAGGCGCGCTGGGTGATCCACGCCGCGGTGATGGGTCCGGACCTTCAGACCGACGCCGACGCCATCGCCAAGGCCACGCGCAGCGCGCTCGACTGCGCCGAACGCTGCCACGCGCGCTCCATCGCCATGCCGGCCTTCGGCACGGGCGTGGGCGGCTTCCCCCTGTACCAGTGCGCCGGCATCATGGTGGCCGAGACGGTGGCCTACCTGAAGGCCAAGCCCAACACCGGGCTGCGGCACATCATGTTCTCGGTGTACAGCGACGCGGCCAGGGCGGCGTTCAAGCACGCGCTCGCCGGTACCAGCCGCTTCTAGGGACGCGGCGACTCCCGAGCACGGGGGAGGGGAAGGGCGCCATGCCGATCGCCGCCGACGCCGTCAGCATCGAGGAGACGCTCGTTGTCCTGCTGCTGATCGCCGCGGCGGTGGCCGTCGCGGTGCGGCGTGTCGGCGTGCCCTACACGGTCGGTCTGGTCGTCGTCGGCCTCGTCGTCGGCCTCGTGACGCACCCGTCGGCGGTCAGCCTCTCCTCGGATCTCGTCTTCTACGTCTTCCTGCCTATCCTTCTCTTCGAGGCGGCGTTCAATCTGGAGGCGCGGCACCTGCTCGCCGACTGGCGCCGTATCCTGGCGCTGGCGGTCCCCGGCGTGCTCGTGGCCTTCGCGCTCACGGCGACGGGCGTGCGCTTCCTCGGGGGCACGACCTGGGTCGTCGCGCTGCTCTTCGGGGCGCTCATCGCGGCCACCGACCCGGTGAGCGTGGTCGCCTTGTTCCGCCGCCTCGGGGCGCCGGAGCGGCTCACGACCATGGTCGAGGCCGAGAGCCTGTTCAACGACGGTACCGCGGCGATCGTCTTCGCCATCGTCCTCGCCGCCGTCGTGGACGGGGGTTCCGTCGGCGCGGCCTCCGCCGTCGGCCGCTTCGTCTGGATGGCGGCCGGCGGCCTGGCCGTGGGCCTGGCGGTGGGCTACGCCGCTTCGGCGCTCCACCGCCGCATCGACGATCACCTCATCGAGGTCACGCTCTCGACGATCGTCGCCTTCGGCTCGTTCCTTCTCGGCCAGCAGCTCGGCATGTCGGGCGTGGTCGCCTGCGTCACCGCCGGCATCGTCGTGGGCAACTACGGCCGGCACCGCGGCATGGGGCCGGTCACGCGGGTGACCATGGGCACCGTATGGGAGTACGCGGCGTTCGTGGCCAACTCGCTCATCTTCCTGCTCATCGGACTGCGCCTCGACCTTTCGCTGATCGTCGACCACGCGGGGCTGGTGCTCATCGCCTTTGCGGTCGTGGTCGCGGCGCGAGCCGTGACGGTCTACAGCGTCGGGGCCGTCTCGTGGGTCGCCGGCAGCCGTCTGCCGTTTCGTTGGCAGCACGTGCTCGTGTGGGGCGGCCTGCGCGGCGCCGTCGCCCTCGCTCTCGTGCTCAGTGTGCCCGCGGGCGTGCCTGGGCGCGAGACGCTCCAGGTGGTCACCTTCGGGGTCGTCCTGCTGTCGCTGGTGGGTCAGGGCCTCACGACGCCCCTGCTCGTGCGGCGGCTCGGCCTGGTCGGCGGGGGAGAGGAGCCCGTGGGCGTGCGGCAGCGACGGGCGCTGGTCGATGGCTTCGTGCGCGCCCACGACGCCCTCGACCGGCTCCAGGAGACCGGCCTCATGACGCGCGCGGAACGCGAGCACCTGGGCGCGACCATCGAGGCGCAGGAGGAAGTGCTGCTCGAGGGCCTCGATCCGCTGGACGAGGAGCCGCCCGCGGGCGAGGACGACCGGCTGGCGGAGCGCATCGAGGGACTTCTCGTGCAGCGTGCGCGGGTCGAGGCGTTGCGCCGGGCGGGCGCCATCGACGAAGTCGTCACGGCGGCGCTCCTGGACGAGCTGGACGAGCGCATCGCGCTGCTCGGCGAGCGGCTGGCGGGCGCGTCACCGACACACGAGGGAGGACCATGAACGGTACGCTGACAGATGTGCTCGGCCTGAGCGTCGGTCACTGGACCGACCGTGAGGCCGCCACCGGCTGCACGGTCGTGCTCTGCGACGGCGAGGGCGCGGTGGCCGGCGTCGATGTGCGCGGCTCGGCGCCGGGCACCCGCGAGACCGACCTTTTGAATCCGGTCAACGCGGTGCAGCGCATCCATGCCGTGCTGATCGGCGGCGGCAGCGCCTTCGGGCTCGACGCCTGCAGCGGGGTGATGCACTGGCTCGAGGCGCGAGGGCGGGGCGTCGCAGTCGGCCCCGTGCGCGTGCCTCTCGTCTGCGCGGCGGTGCTCTTCGACCTGCCGGTGGGGCGCGCCGACGTGCGCCCCGACGCGGCCGCCGGAGAGGCGGCCTGCGACGCCGCCTCCACAGCGGCCGTCCCACAAGGCTCGGTCGGCGCCGGCGCGGGGGCGACCGTCGGCAAGATGCTCGGCTTCGAACGCGCCACCAAGAGCGGCCTCGGCGCGGCCAGCCTGCGGCTGGCCGGCGGCGTCACCGTGGCGGCGCTGGTCGCCGTGAACGCCGCCGGCGACGTCGTCGACCCGGCGAGCGGCGCCGTGCTCGCCGGCCCGCGGCTGCCCGGCGGCGGCTTCGTGCGCACCAGCGACTGGCTGCGCGAGCATGCGTCCGCGATCGGCATCGGCGCCAACACCACGCTCGCCGTGGTGGCCACCGATGCGCTGCTCACCAAGCCGGAGGCCACCAAGGTGGCGCAGATGGCGCACGACGGCCTGGCGCGCACCATCGACCCCGTACACACGATGCTCGACGGCGACACCGTGTTCGCCCTGGCGACCGCCGTCGCCGAGGTGCCCGCCGACGTGACCACGATCGGCGCCGCCGCGGCGACGGCCCTCGCGCAGGCGGTGCTGGCCGCCGTGCGCACGGCCACCGGCCTCGCCGGCGTGCCGGCGGCGAGCGACCTGGTCGCCGGCTAGCGCGACCGCGCGCGCCCGCGCTCGCTCGCGCGTGCCCACGCGCGCGTTCGCGTTCGCGTCCGCGCGCTCGCGCGGCCACGCCGCGCTCACCCCTCGCGTTGGCGGGATCCGCCAAGGCCCCGCCCCTCGAGTCGCGGCGCAACGGGTGCGTCTCGCGGACCCGCCCCCTATACTCACGGCGGGTCGCCACCACATGCCTTGCGCCACCCTGAGGGCCAAGCCCCGGGCAGATCGGCCCGGCGAGGTCGGAAGGGAGGTCGCCGTGAAGAAGAAGAGCACAGACGGCGAAGGCCTGACTCCGGCCGACGGGCTGCGCCGGCAGCGCGCGGCCGACGAGTTGCGGCGGCAGGCCGAGGAGCGCCTCGATGCGCTCTCCGCCGCCACGCTCTCAGCCGCCGCCGCCGCGCCCGCGCCCGAGGATCTCGTCGCCGCTGTCCACGAGCTGCGCGTCCACCAGATCGAGCTCGAGATGCAGAACGAGGAGCTGCGCCGCGGGCAGCTCGAGCTGGACGCGCAGCGCGAGAAGTACTTCGCGCTCTTCGACCTGGCGCCGGTCGGCTACCTCATCATCAGCGACAAGGGCATCGTCGGCGACGCCAACCTCACGGCCGCGCGCCTGCTGGGCGTGGAGCGGCAACTGCTCGTCGGGCAGCCGTTCAGCGCCTTCGTCCTCGCGGCGGACCGGGACGTGTACTACCTGCACAGCAAGCTGCTCGAACAGACCGGCGAGCCGCAGACCTGCGAGCTGCGCCTGCAGCGCCCCGGCGGCGGAGCGGGCGGCGGCGGAGCCGACGCCGACGCCGCCCACTTCTGGGCGCACCTCGAAGGCCTGCCGCAGCGCATCGGCGACGGCGAGCGGCTCTCCTCCTGGGTGACCTTCACCGACATCTCCGCGCGCAAGCGCGCCGACGAGGAGCTGCGGCGCTCCGAGCGTTCCCTGCAGTCGACGATCGATGGGCTCTCGGCCAGTATCGCCGTGCTGGACGACGCCGGCGTGATCCTGCTCGTGAACCAGCCGTGGCGCGCGTTCGCCGAGCAGAACGGCCTCACGCCCGGCTCGGTCTCCGCGGGCGCGAACTACCTTCAGGTCTGCGACGCGGCCGCCGGCGAAGACTCCGAAGAGGCGGCCCCGTTCGCCGCGGGCATCCGCGCGGTGCTCTCGGCGGAGACGGACTCATACGTCCTGGAGTATCCCTGCCATTCGCCCGACGAGAAGCGCTGGTTCGTCGGACGCGTCACGCTGTTCCCGGGCGAAGGACCGCATCGCGTTGTCGTCGCCCATGAGGACATCACCGCGCGCAAGCAGGCCGAGGAGGAGCTCCGCGAGACCCGCGACTACCTCGAGAACCTCTTCGGCTACGCCAACGCGCCGATCGTCGTGTGGGACGCGGAGCAGCGCATCACGCGCTTCAACCACGCCTTCGAGGAGCTCACGGGGCGGACCGCCGGGGAGGTCGTCGGCGAGCATCTCGGGCTGCTCTTCCCGGAGGACGCGCGCCGCGCCGGCGCCCTCGAGCACGTCACCCAGGCCTCGGCCGGCGAGCGCTGGCGGGTCGTCGAGATCCCCATCCTGCGCGCCGACGGCGAGGTGCGCATCGTGCTGTGGAACTCGGCCACCCTGTACGCCGACGACGGTACGACGCCGGTAGCCACCATCGCCCAGGGCCAGGACATCAGCGAGCGCAAGCAGGCCGAGGAGGCGCTGCGCGGGAGCGAGGAGCGGTTCCGCGCGATGTTCGCCGGCTCGCGGGACGCCATGATGACCCTCGCCGCGCCGTCGTGGAGGTTCACCTCGGGCAATCCGGCGGCCTTGCAGATGTTCGGGGCCAGGGATGCGGCGGAGCTCACCGCGCTGGGGCCATGGGACGTATCCCCCGAACGGCAACCCGACGGCAGCCCCTCGGCCGACAAGGCCCTGGAGGCGATAGAGGCGGCCCTGCGCGAGGGTTCCCACTTCTTCGAGTGGACGCACAAACGGCTGGGCGGCGCGGATTTCCCCTGCACCGTACTGCTTACCAGGACCGAGATGGCCGGCGAGACATTCGTCCAGGCCACCGTGCGCGACATCACCGCCCAGAAGCAGGCCGAGGAGGAGCTGGCGCGCCACCGGCAGCACCTGGAGCGACTGGTGGCCGAGCGCACGGATGAGCTCAGCGAGGCCAACAGCGTCCTCGCGGAACGCGCCGTCGAGGTGGCGCGCTCGCGCCAGAACTTCGACACCTTCTTCAACACCATCGACGACCTGCTCTTCGTGCTTGATGGAGACGGGAACATCATCCACGTCAACGAGACGGTCTGTCGCCGCCTGGGGTACACCGAGGAGGAGCTCCTCGGCCGGCCGGTCCTCGACGTGCATCCGCCCGCGCGCCGCGACGAAGCCGGGCGCATCGTCGCGGCCATGCTCGCCGGGGAGGCCGACTTCTGCCCGGTCCCCGTGGTCACCAAGGGCGGCGCCGAGATCCCCGTCGAGACCCGCGTGGTGCCTGGGACGTGGGATGGAGAGCCGGCGCTCTTCGGGGTGACCAAGGACGTGACGGCGCTGAAGATATCGGAAGAGAAGTTCCAGCGGCTGTTCCACGGCAACCCCGCCTTGATGGCGGTGAGCAGCCTGCCGGAACGCCGCTTCACCGACGTCAACGAGGCCTTCCTGAGCGCGCTCGGCTACTCCCGCGAGGAGGTCCTCGGCCATACCAGCGAGGAGCTGGACCTCTTCGTCGAGCCGGAACAGCAGCGCGCCGTGGCGGAGCAGCTCCAGGCGCGGGGCCGCGCCCGTGATCGCGAGCTCAAGGTCAGGCGCAAGGACGGCGCCATCCTCGACGGCCTCTTCTCCGGAGAGATCATCGAGAGCCAGGGCGAGCAGTACTTCCTCACCGTCATGATCGACCAGACCGAGCGCAGGCAGGCGGAAGAGGCGTTGCAGGAGAGCGAGGCGCTCTACCGCTCCATCCTGGACGCTTCCCCCGAAGGCATCACGGTCACCGACCTGGAGGGCCGCGTGCGCATGGCTTCTCCCGCGGGCTTGACCTTGTTCGGCAACGAACGGGAGGAGGAGGTCGTGGGCCGTTCGCTGGCCGAGTTCCTGGTCCCTGAGGATCGCGAGCGCGCTCAAGCGGACTTCGCGCTCATGCTCCAAGGGGCCTACGCGGGACCGGGCGAGTACAGCGGGCTCCGCGCCGACGGCAGCACCTTCGCCGTCGAGGTGAACGCCGAGTTCATCCGGGACGCCGACGAGCAGCCCACCGGCATGGTCTTCATCACCCGCGACATCACCGCGCGCAAACGGGCCGAGGAAGCCCTGCGGCAGGCCGCCGACCGCCTGTCCCTGGCCGCGCGGGCGGGCGGCGTCGGCGTCTGGGACTTGGACCTCGCCGGCGACACGCTCACCTGGGACGAGCAGATGTTCGCCCTCTACGGGGTAGCTCGCGAGCAGTTCGCCGGCGCCTACGAGGCCTGGCAGGCGGGGCTTCACCCCGACGATCGCGAGCGCGGCGACGTCGAGTTCCAGATGGCGCTGCGCGGCGAGAAGGAGTTCGATACCGAGTTCCGCGTCGTCCGGCCGGACGGAACGGTGCGCGACATCCGCGCCCTCGCCCTCGTGCAGCGCGACGCCTCCGGGCGGGCCACGCGCATGATCGGCACCAATTGGGACATCACCGAGATCAAGCTGACGGAGCAGCGCCTGCTCGACGTCAATCGCCGGCTGGAGGAGGCCGTCGCGCGCGCCAACGACCTGGCGGTGCAGGCGCAGGCTGCCACCACCGCCAAGAGCCGCTTCCTCGCGAACATGAGCCACGAGATCCGCACGCCGCTGAACGCCATCATCGGGTTCGCGCAGCTCATGCGGCACGATCCGCGGCTCAGCGCGCAGCAAGGCGACCGGGTGGCGATCATCAATCGCAGCGGGGAGCACCTGCTGGCGCTGCTCAGCGACATCCTGGAGCTGTCCAAGGCCGAGTCCGGACGGCTGCTCCTCGACCCGACCACCTTCGACCTGCGGGAGCTGCTTGAGGATCTGGCCCTGGTGTTCCGCGCCCGCGCCGAAGCCAAGACGCTGACCTTCGGCACGGAGGGGTTCGACGGGGCGCCGCGCTACGTCGTCGCCGACCAGCTCAAGCTGCGCCAGATCCTCACCAACCTTCTGAGCAACGCCGTGAAGTTCACCGACACCGGCGGTGTCCTGTTCCGCGCCTTGGCCGTGGGGCAGGGTGCGGGAGCAGCGCGGCTGGTGGTCCTGGTCGAAGACACCGGCCCAGGCATCGCCGCCGACGAGATGGACATCCTGTTCGCGCCCTTCGAGCAGACCACGTCGGGCCGGCTCCGCGGTTCCGGCACTGGTCTGGGGTTGTCCATCAGCCGCCGGTTCGCGCTGCTCATGGACGGCGATCTGAGCGTCGCCAGCGAGGTGGGCGTGGGCAGCAGCTTCCGCCTTGAGATCTCCCTGGCGGCGGCTTCCGAGGCGGCGGCGGCGGCGGCGGCGGCGGCGGATACCGCCGCTCGCTACGTTCTGCGGCTCGCGGCCGATCAGTCCCGCTGCCGGGTGCTGGTCGTGGACGACGACCCGGACGGCCGCACGCTCCTCCGCGACATGCTGGGTGAGGCGGGGTTCGACGTGTTCGAGGCCGCCGACGGCTTCGCGGCGGCGGCGTTCGCGAGCCGGCGCCCGCGGCTTGTCGTCATGGCCGACTGGATCGCCGACATGGCCGGCGCCGCGGCCACCCGCCGCATCCGCCAGAGCCCGGGAGGCGCCGAGGCGAAGATCATCATGCTTGCCGCCGGCGCCACGGATGAGGCCAGGGACCAGGCCCTGGCCGCCGGCGCCGACGCCTTCATGGCCAAGCCCTTCCGGCCGGCGGAGCTCTTCGAGCAGATCCGGCTGCTGACAAGGGTGCGCTACGTGTACGCCGAGTCCGCTGAAGCGGACTCGGCGGCCGCGGAAGTGCCGTCGGCCCTGACGCGGGAGATGATGGGCGCTCTGCCCGCGGAGCTCAGGGAGCAGCTCCGCGAGGCCGCCGTCCGCGCTCGTCACGGCCGCCTGCTGGAGCTGGCCGGGCGGGTCGCCGCCACCGATCAGGAGGCCGGCGAGGAGCTTCGCAAGCTCGTCGCGAGCTTCGACTATGCGGCGCTGCTTCGAGCGCTGGAGCAGGGGCCCTCATGACGACAGACGCATCCCGTGCGGCCGTCGCGGCAAGCATCCTCATCGTCGATGACGCCGCGGCCAACCTGGAGCTGCTGTCCGAGCTGCTCGGGGGGCGCGGGTACGAACCGCGTCCGGCCCTCAGCGGCGAGGCTGCCCTGATGGCCGCCCAGGCCGACCCGCCCGACCTCGTCCTTCTGGACGTCGACATGCCGGGGATGGACGGCTACGAGGTGTGCCGTCGTCTCAAGGCGGACGCCAGGCTGAAGGACATCCCCGTCATCTTCGTCAGCGCCATCTTCACGCAGGCCGAGGACAAGGTGAAGGCGCTCTCCCTGGGAGCTGTGGACTACGTGACCAAGCCGTTTCAGGCGGAAGAGGTGTATGCGCGCGTCGAGACCCACCTGCGCCTGCGGAGCCTCCAGGTCGAGGTGGAAAGGCACAGCCGCGACCTCGAGGACCTCGTGCAGCAGAAGGTCGAGGAGATCGTCAGCGCGCAGATGGCGACCATCTTCGCGCTCGCGAAGCTGGCGGAGTATCGCGACGACGACACCGGCCGGCATCTGGAGCGCGTCGGGACCTATTGCCGGATCCTCGCCGAGGAGATGAGGCGCGCCCCGAAGTACGCCGCGGTCTGCACGGATCAGCACATCGACAACCTCGAGCGCGCCGCGCCGCTCCACGATATCGGCAAGGTGGCGATCCCCGACGCGATCCTGCTGAAGCCGGGCAAGCTCACCGCCGAGGAGTTCGAGCAGATGAAACGCCACACGACGCTCGGCGCGGACACGCTCAGGGCGGTCCAGGCCGAGTATCCGAGCAACGCCTTCCTCGGGATGGGCATCGAGATCGCGCAGTCTCATCACGAGAGATGGGACGGCGGCGGGTATCCGCAAGGCCTGGCCGGCGAGGCGATCCCGCTGGCGGCGCGCATCATGGCCGTGGCCGACGTCTACGACGCCGTGAGGTCGAGACGCAGCTACAAGCCGGCCATGCCCCACGCCGCGACCAGGGAGATCATCCTCGAAGCCCGCGGGACTCATCTCGATCCCGCGGTCGTGGACGCCTTCGCCGCACGGGCCGACGAGTTCGCAGCCGTGCGGACCGCGCTGGAGAGCGAGTAGGAGGCGCCGCGCCGCCGTTCCGCCGCCCGCGCGCCCGCTCCGCCGCCCGCGCGCCCGCTCCGCCCGCGCCGCCGCCTGCGCCGCTCCCGGCGGGCAGCGCCCGCTCCGCCGGGGCCGCCCGCCCGCGAGCCTGCGGAGCCGCCGGGGCGGGGGTAGTACTGCGAGGGAAGATAAGGAATTCCGACCGCATGACCATCCCCTTCCGTCCGGTTGCGCGTTCAGCCTCCGGATCCGGATCGACGAGCGGCGAGAAGGCGGACATGGCGCGCCGCACGCGCCGCCGCCGCAGCCATGGGAGCCGCGGCGGCGCGCGCGCCGGGAGCGCTGCCGGCGGCGCGCCCGCCGGGCGCTCGCCGGGCGCCCCTTTCGTGGACCACCGGCGCCTGAGCGACGGGGATGGTCATGTCCGACCGATCCCTATCTTCCCCTTCCGCACTACCCCGCGCGGGGGCCGCCGCGGCCGCCCGCGCGCCCGACGCCCGCGATCGTACCGCCGCCTTTCGATACGCGGAGCGCTCATCGCGGCGACCGCCGTCGTGGGCCTGAGCGCCGGCCGGAGCCGGGTCGGCTACGTGCTCTCGCGCTCCTCAGACGCGGCGATCGTCGACCCACACGCCCGTTGAACGCTCGCCCTATCGATGCGTCGGCCTCCGACAGGCGCCGCGCACCCTCTCCCCGCGCGTGGCTCTCGCCCTCCGGCGCCACGCCGCGTTCCGCGGAGGCGCGCGCGCAGCAGCCCGAAACAGCCCGTGAGCATCATGTCGCCGTGGAAGAGCCCCACTGCCATGATGGAATCACCTGCGGTCAACATAGTAGGAGCAGCACGGGAATCTCCTGAGAAGCCCACGCCTGTACCTGCCGGCAACGACCGCGCACGCCAAGGGGCTTCGGCAGATCTCGACGCTGCGAGCGAAGACCATGCGGGCAAAGTCCGCACCGAGTCCGGGGGATCTTTCCTCGTACCAACGAGAACCAGCTACGACGTCACCGGCGACCTCAGGGAGAAACCGCAGCATTGTGGTTCATCTGCCTGCGTCGACCGTCGCTTTCAACTCTTCGAGAGACAGCAGGTCGCCGGGCGCGACAGCGAATCGCGCCCATCGTCGATCCAGCTCATCAAGATGGCTCCGCGGCACGGGGAGAGGCGCCGCCTCCGCGGCGATGCTGTCCCACAGGTCCTCGACGAGCGGGATCTTCTCCGCCGTGCTCGATCTGCCGATCTCAGGGATCGTATCGAGCCGCATTGGCTTCCCCTTTCGGCGGCAGTGACGCGGTGAGGCGGCCCTCGCGCGGTGAGAGAGGCTCCCTGTCGGTCCGCGCACAATGGTAGCGCCTTCCCGCACCGCGCCCGCTACGTGCTCTCGCGCTCCTCAAACGTGGCGATCGTCGACCCACATGCCCGTTGAACGCTCGTCCAATCGATGCGCCGGCCCCCGACAGGCGCCGTGCACCTTGCCCCCGCGCGTCGCGGGCCGGCGGCCTCAGCCGTCCGGTGTCACTCCGCGCTCGGCGAAAGCGCGCAGCAGCCCGAAGCAGCCGGTGAGCATCATGTCGCCGTGCGGCGCCGCGTACTCGAGCGGCAGCGTGCTGCCGGCGAGCAGGCTGCGGCGCGGCCCGGTGGCGAAGAACGGCAAGGCGGTCAGATCGACCGTCCGCGCCGCGGCGGCCAGCACGGCGCCGTGGCCGCCGTCTTCGCGCACCTTGGTGCTGTCCAGGTCGCCGGCGAGAAAGCGCCGCAGGCGGTGCTCGAGGCCGGGTCCGTCGAGCCTGCGCGTGTGATGCTCGAACACGCCGGCCAGGCGGCCGCCCAGCGTGACCACGCAGATCGTGTGCCCATTGCCGACGTTGACGAGCACGGCGTCGCTGACGCCCTCCGGGAGCGCGCCGTAGAGCGCCGCCGGGCCGGTGTCGGCGACGAGCGCCGGCCCGTCGCCGGCGAGCTCGTCGGCGAGCGCCGCCGCGGCGCGCAGCCTGGTGAAGTCGGGCGGCGTGTCGGCGGCGTCGTAGAAGAGCTCGCCAAGAGGCCGGCCCTCGTCCACGGCGACCTGCCAGAAGGCGAAGCGGAAGACGCGGTTGGAGCCGCGGGGGCAGAAGCCGTGGTCCTGGACGGCGACGGCCGCGGCGTCGAAGCGCGGCTCCACGCCGAGCAGCTCGAGGGCCGCCCGCAAGGCCGCGGTGTCGAGGTCGCCGGAGCGCACGTGCGCGCACGAGTCCGCCGGCAGCCGCCCGAGCAGCTCGGCCGCTGCGCTCTCGCCGACCACGCGCGCCCCGAGGGCGCGGACCTTGTCCGCGTCGTCGGTGAAGCTCCGCGCCGCCTCTTCCGTGGCGACGAAAGCATGGCCGGCGGCGAGGTGCGCCTTCATGGCGGCGCCGTCGGCGCCGCCGCCCATCGTCGGCCCCGTGAACACCACGGTCTGGCCGCGCATGGTCGCCTCCGCGATGAGTCCGGCCACCACCCGCGTGCGGGACGGCACGACGAGCTTGACGGCGTTCTCGAGCGGCTCGCCGGGACGCGTGAGGAGGATGTCGGCCGTACCCGTGCCGATGTCGATGGCGAGGATGCGCGTGCCGGGGTCTGGGGGGGGCGGCGCCGCGCCGGGGGTCTGCGGGGTGGGCGCCGCGTGCGCGGCGCTCCCGCGGCGGCCGGAGGGGGCGGCGCCTGCGGCGCCGCCCGTCACGCCGGCCGCCGCGCCGGCGCCTTGCTGAAGCGGAGCTTCCAGACGCCGGTCATCGCCTCGAAGACGATGTCGTTGCTCATCTTGCTCTCGCCGACCTTGCGGTCGACGAAGATGATGGGCAGCTCGACGACCTTGAAGCCCAGCTTGTAGGCGCGGTAGGTCATCTCGATCTGGAAGCCGTAGCCGGCGGCGCCGATGGCCTCGAGGTCGATGGTCTCGAGCACGCGGCGGCGGAAGCACTTGAAGCCGCCCGTGAGATCGCTGAACGGCAGTCCGAGGATGGTCTGCGCATACAGGCAGCCGCCGCGGCTGATGACCTTGCGCGAGAGCCCCCAGTTCTCGACGCCGCCGCCCTTGATGTAGCGCGACCCGAGCACGAGGTCGGCGCCCTGGTCGATGAGCCGCAGGAAGTGCGGCAGGTAGCTGGCGTCGTGGCTGAGGTCGGCGTCCATCTCGAAGATGCGCTCGGCGCCCATGGCCAGCGCCTCGCGAAAGCCGGCGACGTAGGCCTTGCCGAGGCCCTCCTTGCCGGCGCGGTGCAGCACCGAGACGTCGGCGACCTCGAGCGCGAGCTCGTCGGCCAGCGCGCCGGTGCCGTCCGGGGAGCTGTCATCGACGATCAGGGTGTGAAGCTGCACGCCGTGGCCGTCCGCGACCTCGCGGATGCGGGCCAGGGCGTGGCGCAGGTTCTCGCGCTCGTTGTAGGTGGGGAGGACGATGACGTTCATCGGGCACATAGTATATCGTCGCCGGGGCAGCTACGCCGCCCGGCTCCGCCCCGACGGCGCCGTCCGGCGCCCGTCCGCGCCCGTCCCGCCGGGCCACCATAACCCTCAATAGAAGCCTTAGGCTCTTCCGCCAGCACAGGCGACGGGAGTCGCTGAAGGATGGTTGTCAGGGCCGTTGAATACTCTATAGTGGTGTCTTCACTGGCGAGAACCACTACATCTTGTGGTGAGGGGTCATCCGTGCATTGCCCGTTCTGCAACAGCGTCGAGAGCAAGGTCGTCGATTCTCGCGACTCCGAAGCCGGCGACGCCATCCGCCGGCGGCGGGAGTGCCTGGCCTGCGAGCGCCGCTACACCACCTACGAACGGCTCGAAGAAGTGCCCCTGGTGGTCGTCAAACGCAGCGGGAGCGAAGAAGTGTTCACGCGGCGGAAGCTTCTCAACGGCCTCTTGCGCGCCTCCGAGAAGAGGGCCATCCCCATCGAGCGGCTGGAGCGGGCCGTCGATGACATCGAGAGCGAACTGCGCCGCGTGCCCGGGCAGCGGGTCACCACGCAGATGGTCGGGGAGCGTGCCCTGCGGCGCCTGCGCGCCATCGACAAGGTGGCCTACGTGCGCTTCGCCTCGGTCTACCGCCAGTTCGACGGCATCGACGCGTTTCAGCAGGAGCTCGCCCGTCTCGAGCGCGCCGGCGTCGATCCGCTGCCCGGTGAGGAGCCGCTGCCGGGCATGGAGGCCGAGATAGAGGCCGAGATCGAGGCGCTCACCACGATGACGTTCACCGAGCCGCCGCAGGCGGTCGCGACCGGAGGGGACAAGGGGCATGACTGACACACAGAAGGCAGTGATCGAGCTCTCCGCCAATGCGCTCAAGGTGCTTCAGCGCCGCTACCTCAAGAAGGGCGAGGACGGCGAGCAGCTCGAGACCCCCGAAGAGATGTTCCGGCGCGTCGCCCGGGCCATCGCGCAGGCCGAGCGTCTGTACAACCCGGCCGCCCCCGTCGAAGAGTGGGAGACCACCTTCTACGAGCTCATGACCAGCCTCGAGTTCCTGCCCAACAGCCCCACCCTCATGAACGCCGGCCGCGAGCTCGGCCAGCTCTCGGCCTGCTTCGTGCTCCCCATCGCCGACTCCATGGAGTCCATCTTCGAGGCCATCAAGAACACCGCCCTCATCCACAAGAGCGGCGGCGGCACCGGCTTCAGCTTCTCGCGGGTGCGCCCGCACAACGACGTGGTGAAGAGCACCAGGGGCGTCTCCAGCGGCCCGCTGTCCTTCATGAGCGTCTTCGACGCGGCCACCGAGACCATCAAGCAGGGCGGCACGCGGCGCGGCGCCAACATGGGCATCATGCGCGTCGACCACCCGGACATCCTCGACTTCATCAGGGCCAAGGAGGACGACGATCGCCTCAACAACTTCAACATCTCGGTGGCCGTCACCGACGCCTTCATGCGCGCCGTCGACGCCGACGAGGAGTACCCGCTGATCAACCCGCGCTCCGGCGACGTGGTGCAGACCCTGAGCGCTCGCAAGGTGTTCAAGAACATGGTCATGCTCGCCTGGAAGAACGGCGACCCCGGCATCGTCTTCATCGACCGCATCAACGCCGACAACCCCACGCCGCGGCTCGGCGAGATCGAGAGCACGAACCCGTGCATCACCGGAGAGTCGCTGGTGTACACGGATGCAGGCCTGAAGAGGATCGTCGATCTGTACGAGGGGCGCCGGCGCCCCGGCCTCATCCTGGACAGCCGCATGGCCGGCGACCGCGGGAGCGCCAAGGCCGCGCAGGTGGTCGCCAGCGGCGTCAAGCCGGTCTACCGGCTCGCGACCGTAGAAGGCTACGAGGTCCGGCTGACCGCCGACCATCGCGTGAAGACCACGCGTGGATGGGTGCCGGCTTGCGATCTCACCGAGGGCGACCGCATCCACATCCTCGACCGCAAGGGCGGGTTCGGGAGCGGCGGATCACGCCGTCTCGGCGCCCTGCTCGGGTGGCTCGTCGGCGACGGCACGATGAAGGCCACCGAGGTCGTGCTCTCGTTCTTCGGCGACGAGAAGCAGGAGCTGGCTCCTGTGTTCGCCGGGCTCGTGCAGGAGGAGGTGGACGGCCTGCAGCGGCGCGATCGGTCGTATACGACGAACGGCTACGACGTGGGTGGCCGGGACGAGTATCGGGTGAAGTCGGCGCGGTTCTGGCGCGTCGCCGAGGAGCACGGGCTGCGGCCCGGCAGAAAGCTGTGCGTGCCGGAGAGCGTGTTCACCGGCTCCGAGGACATGCAGCGTGGCTTCCTCACGGCGCTGTTCACCGCGGACGGTCACGTGAGTGGATCGCTGGAGAAGGGTGTGAGCGTGCGGCTCACCTCGATCAGCCGCTCTCTCCTTCGGGACGTCCAGCGCCTGCTGCTCAACTTCGGCGTCCCCTCGCGCATCTACGAGGGGCGCCGGCCGCAGGGCCAGCGCGAGCTGCCGGACGGCCGCGGCGGCATGGCCATGTACGACTGCAAGGAATACCACGACCTGGCCGTCTCCCGCGGCAGTCTCGCGCTGTTCGCCTCCGAGATCGGCTTCCTGAGCGAGGCGAAGCAGAGCAAGCTCCTGACGCTCCTCGAGGGCTATCGCCGTGGCCCGTACCGGCAGCCCTTCACGGCTCGGTTCCGCTCGCTCGAGCCGGACGGCATGGAGATGGTGTACGACGTCACGGAGCCGCTCACCCATTCGTTCGTGGCCAACGGACTCGTCATCCACAACTGCGGCGAACAGCCGCTGCTGCCCTACGAGAGCTGCAACCTGGGCTCCATCAACCTCAACAAGGTCGTGCCCGACGGCCACATCGACTACGGCGCCCTGGGCCGCATCGTGCGCACCGCCGTGCGTTTTCTCGACGACGTCATCGACGTCAATCGCTACCCGCTGCCCGAGATCGAGCACATGACCAAAGGTAACCGCAAGATCGGTCTCGGGGTCATGGGCTTCGCCGACATGCTGCTGCGCCTCCAGGCGCCCTACGACTCCGACGACGCCTGCAAGATCGCCGGCGATGTCATGAGCTTCATCCAGGGCGAGGCCCGCGCGGCCAGCGAGGAGCTGGCCCGCGAGCGCGGCGTGTTCCCCAACTTCGAGGGCTCCATCTTCGACGGCCCCGCGGGCGCCCGCGTGCGCAACGCCACCGTCACGACGATCGCGCCCACGGGCACCATCAGCATCATCGCCGGCTGCTCGAGCGGCATCGAGCCCCTCTTCGCCATCAGCTACGTGCGCGCCAACGTGCTCGACGACGATCGCCTGGTAGAGGGCCACCCATACTTCGAGCAGGTCGCGCGCGAGCGCGGCTTCTTCAGCGACGATCTCATGAAGCAGATCGCCGAGGTGGGCTCCGTGCGGCGCCTCGACGGCGTCCCCGCCGACGTGCGGCGGGTCTTCGCCACCGCCCACGACATCACCCCGGAGTGGCACGTCAAGCTGCAGGCCGCCTTCCAGAAGAGCACCGACAACGCCGTCTCCAAGACGGTCAACTTCCCCAACGAGGCCACCAGCGACGACGTCGAGAACGTCTACCTGCTGGCCTACCGCAGCGGCTGCAAGGGCGTCACCACCTACCGCGACGGCAGCCGCGACGAGCAGGTGCTCAACGTCGGGCAGGGCAGGAAGAAGCGCGAGCGCGATCCGGCGGCGGGAGGCATCGCCACCACGCGGCCCTCGCGGCCGCAGCTCCTCAGCGGCGAGACGCAGCGCATGGACACCGGCTGCGGCAAGCTGTTCGTCATCATGAACGACGACGAGCTGGGGGCGCGCGAGGTCTTCGCCAACATGGGCAAGGCCGGCGGCTGCGCCTCGAGCAACACCGAGGCGCTCGGCCGGCTCATCTCCCTCGCGCTCAAGAAGGGCGCCTCGGCCGGCGAGATCGTGGAGCAGCTCAAGGGCATCCGCTGCCACGTGCCCTACGGCCTCGGCGCCAACGCCACGCTGAGCTGCGCCGACGCCATCGGCAAGGCGCTCGAGCGCCGCTACGTGGTCGGCGGCGCCGCGGCGACGGGCGGCGCCTCGCAGCCGCAGCTCGCGTTCCCCCAGGTGGCGCAGGGCGCCTGCCCCGAGTGCGGCGGCGACATGCGCCACGAGGGCGGCTGCGCGGTGTGCAACGATCCCGGCTGCGCCTTCAGCAAGTGCAGCTGAGGCGGCTGCGCCGCGTCGGCGATACCCTCGGTTTGACACGCCGCGCCCCCCGACGGGTACAGTAGGCATGTAGAAGTCCGCGGCCGCCGCGCGCGGCGGCCGTCCACGACCGACGAGGGGAGCAAAACGATGACCGATACCCCCAAACCCGCGGCGCCCGCGGCAGTCAGCGGTGTGACCATCTCCGACAATGTGGTGGCCAAGGTGGCCTTCAAGGCGCTTTCGGGCATCGAGGGCGTCCACGCCCTGGGCGGCGGGAGCTCCCGCGCCCTGGCCGGCCTGCGTGGCGACAAGGGCACGCCGGGCATCAGCGTCGACCTCCGCGACGGCAGCGTCGACATCGACATCACCATGAGCATCGTGTTCGGCTCCAGCGTGCCCACCATCGCCGAGGCCTGCCGCAAGGCGGTCACCGAGCAGGTCGAGGGCACCACCGGTCTCAAGGTGCGCGCCGTCAACGTGCTGGTCACCGACGTCGCCTTCCCGGAGGAGCAGGCTGCCTCAGGCGACTGACAGCCGGCGCCCGGCCGGGGTCGCCGCCGCGGCGACCACGCGGGTCGCGACCTTCGTGCTGCTCATCGCCGCGGGCTTCGCGGCGCTGCTGTTCGCCATGCGGCTGACGGCGGCTGCTTTGGGCTGCGCCTTCTCGCCCTTCCCGTATCTCGGGGTCCCCGCCGACCATGCCTCGCGGGCGTGGCTGCTGGCCGGTGTCGTCATCGTGCTGGGCGTGCTCGTGTGGCTCGTGTTGCGGCACGGCGACGAGGCGCTCTGGCTGCCCGGCGAGGCCGGCGGCGGCGTCCTGGCGCCGGCCGCCGGCCTCGCTCGATTGGCCGAAGACACCGCCTGCCGGCATCCCGAGGTCGTCCGCGCCGCGGCGGTGCCGCGCGTGCGTGGCGGCGCCGTCGGCGGCAGAGTGCGCGTCTACGGCCGGCCGCTGGCCGACCCCGCGCGTCTGGCCGCCGAGGTCGAGCTCGCAGTGCGCGAGCGGCTGGCCCAGGTCGTCGGCGTGGCGCCGGCGCGCCACGTGGTGCGGCCGCGCATCCTCACAGTGCCGCAGCTCAAGAGGTACCTGCCGTGACGGCCACCGGACGCGCCGTCGCGGTGATCGCGGGGCTCGTGGGGCTGCTCTTCGCGGCCGCGGCCCTGGTGCGTGAGGTCGTGCTGGCCAACGCGCGCAGCGTGGCGTGGCCGTTCGCCGACTGGTGGTCGCGGCTCACTACAGACCCCACATGGGAGACTGCGGTCGCCGCGGGGGCCGCGGCCGTCGTGGCGGCGGCGCTGATCCTCCTCGCCGTGCGCCAGTTGCGCCCGCGGCGCCGCGGTCCCGAGCAGGTGGAGCTCGGCGACGCGGCGGGTCGCGCGCGGCTCGACGTCCCGGCCATCGAGCGCGCCCTGCGCCGTCGCCTCGAGAAGGACCTGCCCGGCGTGAAGACGCGCGCCCTCGAGCTCAGCAAACGTGGCGACGGCTGGAGGGTGCGCCTTGAGGCCGAGCTGCCCGCGCGCGACCTGCTCGGGGTGCAGGCGCGCGCCGGTGGGCTGCTGGCGGCCGATCTCGCGCGCCTGGGCGGTCTGCGGCTGGACGGGCTGGACGTGGTCGTCACGCGCCTCACGTGAGCGCACGCGGGGCGGCGGCGAGCGAAAAAAGAAGACCTGGGGTCTACCAGGTCTTCGTGAGAGGCCGCCCCGTGGGCGCTGGGGTCTGTGCGTCTCCTGTGAACGAGCATACACTCGCGCACCCCGAATGCAAGGGGCGGCGGCCGTTGTCACCGCGGCCGTTGACGATCAGGACGGGCGACGGGCGCGGGGAGAGGCGCCTGAGACCGTGACGGCGGAGCGCTTTCGCCCCGACCTGGTCGCCGCCGATCTCGACGGCACGCTGCTCACCCCCGGGCTCGAGGCCTCTCCGGAGCTGCCGGGGGCGCTGGCCGCGCTCGAAGCCGCCGGGGCGCCCTTTCTGATCTGCACCGGGCGCATGTTCCGCAGCGCCCGGCGCGTGGCCGCCCAGCTCGGCCTGCGGCACGGGCCGATCGTGTGCTATCAGGGGGCCATGGTGGCCGACCTGGGCACGGGCGCGCGCCTGCTGCACAGGCCGATGAACGGGGAGGTGGCGGCCGCGGTGGTGCGTCGCCTGCGCGAGCTCGGCCGCCACCTCAACGCCTACATCGACGACCAGCTCTACGTGGAGCGGCTCGATGACTGGGCGCGGCGGTGCGCCGAGCACTCCGAGGTGGGCATCGAGCTCGTGGACGATCTCGCCGCCGCGGTCGCGGCGCGCCCGCCGACCAAGCTCGTGGTCCTCAGCGAGCCGGCGGACGTGGACGTGCTGCTGCCGCGCCTGCAGGAGGAGTGGCGCGGGCGGCTCTACGTCGTGCGCTCGCAGCCGTCGTACATCGAGATCGCCGCTCCCGGCGTGAGCAAGAGCGGCGCGCTGCAGTGGCTCTGCGACCGTGACGGCCTGCGCCGCGAGCGCACGGTCGCCTGTGGCGACGCCCCCAACGACCTCGACATGCTGCGCTGGGCCGGGCTCGGCGTGGCGATGGCCGAGGCGGCGCCGGAAGTGCGGGCCGCCGCCGACCTCGTCGTGCCCCGCGCCGGCCTGCCGGCGCTGCTCGCGAGCCTCGCCGCGGCGCCGCGCGCCTAAGGACCTATCCCGCCAGGTCTGCACGCACGGATGCGGCCCCTCCCCGGATCCCCACGTAGCTGGGCTACGAGGGAACCGTCTCGTGACCGCCCCGCTCGGTCCACGAACGCCCCGCACGCACATCCCTACCGGGATAGGCACTAAGCGGCCCGGCGCGGGACGCGGCGCGTGATCGAGAAAGGCCGAAGGCGGCGCCCGGAGGGGAGGCGCCGCCTTCGAGGGGCCCAGGCGCCTGATGGAAAGGGCGACGCTGTATCCCCTGACGGGGTGCGCATTCAAACGTTCAGACGATGACTACGCACTAAAATGATACGGCCGCGGCGCCTTGCGGTCAAGCGCGCGGTCTCCGCCCCTGTGAAGGGATGTCGCGCCGGCGGGCGGCATCGCCGCCCGCCGGCGCACTGGTCTGGGAGCGGCGCTCAGCGCCCCGTCGCCGTGATCGTCACGGGCGCCGAGCGGGCGGCGCCGTTGGCCGCCGTGGCCGCGACGCGGGCGCGCAGGCTCGAGGCGCCCGGCGGCGGCTTCCAGATGAAGGTCGTCGCGCCGGCGGCGCCGAGCCTGACCGCCTTCAGCACAGTCCATGCTCCGCCGACCCGGCGCTCGAACAGCACGGGCTGGCCGGGCTTGCCCGGCAGGACGCCGGCCGTGAGCTTGACGGCGGATCCCGCGGGCGCGGAGGTCGCGCTGGCGCGCAGCGTGAGCGCCTGACGGACGACCACGGCGGCTCTCGCGCTGGCGCCCAGCGCGACGGCGTCGCCGCCCCACTCGGCGACGAGCCGCGCGTTGCCCGTCCAGCCGTCGAGGCGCCGGCTGAACGCGGCTCCGCCGCGCCCGTCGGGCGCGGCGACGACGGTCGCGATCTTGACCTTCTCGCCGGCTCCGGCGGGCACGCGGTAGAGGTCCACCGTCGTCGCCCCGGCGGTTTCGGCGAGCGCCCCGCTCACCACGAACGCGCCCCTGTACGGCACGCTCGCCGGCGCTACGCGAAGGCTCAGCTTTCCGGTGTGCTGCTGGATCGACCCGGTCACGTAGGTCCCGCTCACCGTGAGCGTGGTCTGGATGGACTCGACGCTCGGGTCGATCACGCCGGAGTCGGGCGCGAACACCACCAGGAGCTGGTCGTTGGTGGGCAGAGCCTCGACGGCGGCGACGCGCTGCGCCACGGTCTGGCGGTCGTCGGCGGCGCCGGGCGACCGGTCGCCGCCGAGATCGCCCTGGGAAAGGAAGACGGGTTCGGGGCCGCGGCCCGCGGCCGCGGGGAATACGTTGAGCGACCCGCTCGTCGAGACGCCCTTCGGCAGCCGCAGCTCGCCGACGGCGGTGATGGGGGCCTGCACGCCGTAGGCGTAGAGCGTCACCTCGACCTTGTTCTTGGCGCCGGCCTTGAGGCGGCTCGGGAAGCGCGCGGCGGCGATGCGCGCGGAAACGCGCGCCGGGCCGGCGCCTGCCTTCATGTCGACCGACAGGACGCTCGCCGGCGCGGCGCCGTCGGGGTCGTAGACCAGCATGCCGAGCATGGTCGCCGCGTCCATGCTGAGATAGCCGAGCACGTCGAACGCGTCGTCCCATGTGTTGGTGCGGACCACCGTGTACGGCGGGGCGACGCCGTCGCTGACCACGATCGTCGTCGTCGTCAGCGCGCTGCCCGGCGCGGCGGCGTTGTCGCTGGCGTTGTAGCCGGCCGCGGAGAGGATGTCGGCGGGCAGCAAGGCCCAGTCGCCGTTGATGAGGCTACGCGGCACGTACGATGTCTCGAGCCCAACGGCGCCCTGGGGCTGGAGCTCGACGCGGCCGGTCACGGGCGTCTCCACGGGCATGTCGCCGATCCTGCCCGCCACCCCCGTGCCGCGGTCCTGCAGCACGCTGCCGAGCACGCTGCCCGGCGTCATGAGCTTGTAGGGGCTCATGTCGCTCGACCACACCCCGTTCACGACGGCGTTGGTCATGTAGAACTGCACGGCGCCCGCGCCGAAGAAGGGATGGCCGAACATGACCACCCGGTCGCCGTCGTTCCACGTGACAGTGCCCAGCGCGCCGAACAGCACGTCTCCGCGGGTCATCAGCACAGCCACGCCGGCGCCGCCTGCGAGAGGGGCGGCGAATGCGGGCGCCGAGCCGGCCAGGTGAGCGCCGTATGGCGCCACGTCGCAGCCGCGCTTCTCGAGGAGCGCGGCGAGGTGCTCGTAGGCCGCGCTCCGCGGCGGCAGGCCGAAGATCGCGACGGTGGCCAGCGGCGCCATGACGGCCGTGCCGGCTTTCCTTGCCACGGCGCGCGCCTCCCGCAGGGAGCGGGCGACGACGACGTGCGAGAGCGTGGCGCCGCCGATCCTGAGCGGCCGCGGGAGGGCGAGCGGCACGGGGTCCGGGAGGAAGGTGTCTACCATGGCGGCCATGTACTCGACGGGCGTGGCGAGGCCGAGGTAGCCGCGCGTGAAGATGTCGCCGTACGACACCGCGCCGACCAGCTTGTCGCCGCCCTGGCCGACGACGTAGAGCGGGCTGCCGCTCATGCCTTGGGCGATGCCGCCGATCTCCTCGATGGCCGTGCCCTTGGCCTGGAAGAGGATCAGCGAGCCCTCGGGGATGGAGTAGGGCACGGTGCTCTTCACGGTGACCGGGATCTTCACGATGTCCGAGCCCATGAGCACCGTCTTGAAGTAGCCCTCGAGGGTACCGCTGGGCGCCGCGTCCAGAAGCGCCTGCAGCTGCGCCACCGTGAGCGTCGGTTCGGGGGGCGCGGCCGCCGCGGCGGCCGCCGCGCCCAGGCAGACGGCCAGGGCGCAGACGAGCGCCACGGCGACACGGGTGAGGGCGCGACGCGGCGCGCGGGACCTTGATCTCATGTGATCCTCCCATCGGGTGACCGCGCGCGTGACGCACCCGGGCGCGCGGCGTGCTGAAGCACATCCTACCCCAGGAGACGGGAGGCCGTCAGGTAGGGTTCGCCGGCGTCAGGCGCCGCCGCGCCCGTCGGGCGTGATCGACCCTCTTTGGTCATCTTCAGCGTGAAGCTGAGGGGGAAGTCGTCGTGGTGGCCCTTGACGCGCTGCAGGCCGTCTTCGCACGCCTCGAGAAAGGGGAAAGGCAGGCCGACGATGGTGTAGGGGAGCTCGTGGAGGAAGTCGAGGCGCAGGCCGCTGCGCAGCAGCGGGTCGAGGATCTCGGCGAAGCCGTGGTTCCACTCGAAGGTCACGGTGTGCTGCAACCTGGCCTCGCGGTCGGCGTAGTCGCCCGGCTCGTCGAAGCGCTGCGGGCGGCCGTACTGGAAGTAGGGGTAGCCGATGCGCAAAGAATCGGGCGAAGCGTCGTCGGCGAGCAGAAAGGCGTAGGGGTGGAACTCCGCGAGGTAGAAGGTGCCGCCGGGCTTGAGGAAGTGCGCGACCACCTGCGCCCAGCGCTCCAGGTCGCCGAGCCAGATGAGCGCCCCCCAGGAGCTGAAGACGACGTCGAAGCCGCCTTGCAGCACGTCCGGCAGCGCGAGCACGTCGCTCTGCACGAAGGCGGCGCGCGCGGAGAGGCCGACTGCGTCGGCCAGCCCGCGCGCCGCCCTGACCCCCTCGCCGGAGAAGTCGACGCCGGTGACCACGGCGCCGCGCCGCGCCCAGCTCAGGGTGTCGAGGCCGAAGTGGCACTGCAGGTGCAGCAGCGTCGTGCCCTCGCGGACGCACGGCCCCAGCTCGCTGAGCTCGATGTCCGAGAGCGAGCAGCGGCCCTTCTTGAAGCCCTGCACGTCGTACATCTGCGCGCCGACGTGTACGCCTACGGCCTCGTCCCAGCTCGCGAGGTTCGCCTTGAGATAGTCGTCCAGCATCGCGTGTCGTCCTGTCAGGTCGCGGGCCTGGTCGCGCGGATGGAAAAGCTGAGCGGCAGGTCCTTGCGGAGGCCGCCCGCGCCGTCCGGCAGCCACCACCAGCGCGCCTCGTCCTGGATCATCCAGTCCCACAACGGCGCCGGGGAGGTGGGGAATTCGTGCAGGTGGTCCACGCGCAGGCCGGCGCCGGTGAGAGCGCCGAGGATCTCGGCGAAGCTGTGCGCCCAGCCGTAGGCGACGAGGCCGGTAGTGTCGGCGCCGGGGTCGGCGTAGCTGCCCTCGACGGGCTCTACGACGGGCTCGTCGGGCGCCGGCAGCAGGCGGTACTTGACGCGCACGTCGTGCTCGCCCGGCACTTCGTCGAGGCCGCCGGCGAACGGGTGGATCTCGGCCATGTAGAAGGCGCCGCCGGGCTCGAGATGCCGGGCGATGACGCCCGCCCAGCGCTCGAGGTCGGGGAGCCACTCGATGGCGCCCCAGCTCACGAAGACGACGTCGAAAAGACGGCCGCCGAGATGCGCGTCGGCGTCGTAGAGGTCGGCGCAGACGAACGCGGCGCGGCGGGAGAGGCCGACTTCGTCGGCCAGCCTCCGCGCCAGCGCGATGGCCTCGTCGGAGAGGTCGAGGCCCACGACGTCGGCGCCGAGGCGCGCCCAGCTCAGGGTGTCCATGCCGAAGTGGCACTGCAGGTGCAGCAGCGTCGTGCCCTCGTGGACGAAGGGGCCGAGCTCCTCGAGCTCGAGCGGCCACAGCGACGTGGCGCCGGCCTTGAAGCCCTCCACGTCGTAGAACGCGCTCTTCTCGTGGACCTTGGTCCACGCGTTCCAGAGCTTCAGGTTGGCCGCGCGGGCTTCCGCCGGGATGGGGTCTGTCATGTCGGCGCGCCGGACATCAGGCAGAACAGTAGCACAGGGGGAGCCGGGTCCTCGGCGTGCCCGCCTGGCCACGTCGATGACGCGATCATGTGCAGTGCGACACTCGCCGGCCTTTTCGCCGCCCGCGCGGTGCGCTAGAGTCAGCGCCGTGGAGACCGTCTACGACAAAGATGGCGGATACCTGGGCAAGCTGGCCGACGTCTTCGGCGACCCTACGCGGCGCGGCGTCTATCGCCACCTGCGAGGCGTCTCCGGGCCGGTCACGGCCGGCGAGGTCGCCGAGGTGTTCGGCCTGCACCGCACCGTCGCCCGCGCCCATCTCGAGAAGCTCACGGCGCTCGGCCTGGCGGAGGCCGGCACGCGCCGCCGCGCCGGCGGCGGCAGGCCGGCCAAGACCTACGTGCTCACCGGCGAGCGGCTCGAGGTCATGCTGCCGCCGCGACGCTACGAGCGGCTGTCGCGCTTCCTGCTGCGGCTCATCGACAGCACCGTCGAGCCCGGGGTCGCCGCGGAGGCGGCGTTCGATCTCGGGCGCGCGTTCGGCGCCGAGACCGCCGCCGAGATCGCCGGCGACGATGTGCGGTCGCCGGCCGGGCTGGCCGCGCACGCCATGGCCGCCTGGATGGACGAGGCCGGCTACAACGTGACCCTCGACGACGGCGCCAAGGGCGTCGTGGCCGTCGAGGTCCGCAACTGCGTCTACAGCGAGCTCGCCAAGGAATTCCCCGACATCGTCTGCCCGTTCGACCGCGGCACGATCTGCGGCATGCTCGGCGTCGAGCCGTCCGCCCACACCCAGACGCACTCCATGAGCGCCGGCGACGCGTACTGCCGGCACGAGCTCCGGCTGTAGCCGGGCCGGCCGGCGCAGCCCCGCCGGCCTCCGTTTGCCTCAGCTCGCCGGCGTCTCCCGCCCCGTGAACTCGTCCATCGCCGCCGTGATCCCGAAGAAGTCGGCGAGGCCGTCGAAGGCCCACACCGGGAGCAGCCGCATGAGCGGCAGGGTGCGCACCATCAAGGGCATGTCGACCTGCGGCGTGTCGTGCTGGATGGCGCGCAGGATGCGCTCCGTCACGTCGCCTTCCTTGAGGATGGGGAGCAGCAGCGGGAAGCGTGTCTTGACGCCGGCGAACATGCCGGTGTCGATGTAGAACGGCCGGATCACGGTCGTCTTGACCCCGGGGGCGCTGCGCTTCAGCTCCATACGCAGCGCTTCGTTGAAGCCCACGGCGGCGAACTTGCTGGCCGCGTAGTCGGTCTCGCGCGGGGAGCCGATGAGGCCGGCCGCCGAGGCCACCGTGACGATGTGCCCGCTGCCGCGTGCGACCATCGCGGGCAGGAAGGCCTTTGTCGTCCAGAACAGCGCCAGCGTGTTGACTCTGAAGGTGCGCTCGATGTGCTCGTCCGGGAGCTCGAGCAGCGGCTTGCCGCTGACCACTCCGGCGTTGTTCACGAGGATGTCCACCGCGCCCTGCGCGGCGAGGACCTCGGCGGCGCAGGCGGCGACCTGCGCACGGTCGCCGACGTCGCCGGCGAAGGCGCGCACCGGGCCGGCGCCGCGGGCCGCCGCCTCGGCGGCGGCCGCCTTGGCGCCGGCCTCGTCGATATCCAGGATGGATACGGCGGCGCCCATCTCGGCGCATCTCAGCGCGAGGCGGCGGCCGATGCCGGAGGCGCCGCCGGTGATGAGCACGTGCTTGTTGTTGATCGTCGTCACGGCGTCCCTCCGTCCAGGGTCACTTGATGAGCGGTACGTGCTTGAGCAGCTTCATCGCGGCGCTCATGAGCGCCGCGTACTGCTGGTGGCTCAGGAACGGCGGCGTGTCGATGGCCAGCAGGCGCTCCACCGCCACCGTCTGCGCCTCGGTGAACTTGGCGATGCCCTGGCGGCCGTGGCGCCGCCCGAGACCCGACTCCTTGAAGCCGCCCATCGGGCTGGCCGAGGCCCACGTCGCCGAGTAGGCCTCGTTGATGTTGACGGTGCCCGCCTGCACGCGCGTCGCCAGCTCGCGGCCGAAACGCGTGTCGCGCGTCCAGATGCTCGCATTGAGGCCGTAGCTCGAGTCGTTGGCGCGGTCGACCATCTCCTGCACCGAGGCGCAGCGGTAGACGGCCGCGACCGGGCCGAAGGTCTCGGCGCGGCACAGGTCCATCTCTTCCGTGACGCCGGCCAGCAAGGTGGGCGCGAAGAAGTACGGGCCGAGGTCGGGGCGGGCGTTGCCGCCGGCCAGCACCTCGGCGCCCTTGCCGACGGCGTCGGCGACGTGGCCCGCGACCTTGGCGAGCTGGTCGGCGCCGATCAGGGAGCCCATGTCCTCGAGGAAGGTGAGGCTCGCGCCCAGGCGCACGGCGCGCAGCGCCTCCGCCAGCCGCGCCGCGAACACGTCGTACACGGCGGCGTGTACGTACACGCGCTCGATGCTGATGCAGAGCTGCCCGCTGTTGGAGGTGATGCCGCGCACCGCGCCCGGCACGGCGCGCCGCAGGTCGGCGTCGGGCAGCACCAGCAGGGCGTTCTTGCCGCCGAGCTCCATGGAGCTGTCCTTGAGCCGCTCGGCGGCCAGGGCCGCGACCTTGCGGCCCGTGGCCGTCGACCCGGTGAACATGAGGTAGTCGGCGCCATCGACGAGCGGCTCGCCGAGCTCGGCGCCGCGGCCGGTGACGATCTGCAGGAGGCCGCGGGGCAGGCCCGCCTCTTCGAGCAGCCCCGCCGCCCACAGCGCCGAGTACGGCGTCAGGGCATCGGGCTTGACGACCACGCCGTTGCCGGCCATGAGCGCCGGGACGGCGTCGCCCACGGCCAGCGTGAGCGGGTAGTTCCACGGGGCGATGACGCCGATCACGCCGCGCGGGTGATGGTGCTCCCATGCCTTGGTGAGCAGGGGCAGCGCGCCCTGCCGGGGGCGCGGCCGCAGGAAGTCGGCCGCCGCGTGCGCGTAGTAGCGCGCCTGGATGGCGACGTCGAGCACTTCTTCGAAGGCGTGGCGGCGCGCCTTGCCCGATTCGAGCTGGACGATGTCGAGGATCTCGGCGGCGTTGTCGATGAGGAGGTCGTGAAAGCGCAGCATGATCGCGGCGCGCGCGGCGCACGAGCGCCGCGCCCATTCCTGCTGCGCCTCGCGCGCCGCCGCGCACGCGGCCGCCACGTCGGCGGGCGCGCCCTGCGGCGCCTGCCCGAGGACCTCGCCGGTAAAGGGCGCCTCGACGGCGATGGTCTTCTTGGCCGCCGTCACGGCGGCGCGCGCCTCGAGGCGCCCCAGCAGCGCCGCGCTCACGCGCGGCGACCACTGCCGATCCACGGTCTTGGGCGCTGCGGTCTGCCTGGTGCTGCGTGCCATGGTCCCTCCTGTGCTGCGCGCCGCCGTCTGTCTTTGCGCGCGGCGGCGCAGGTATCCATCCCGCCCCATATCTTGACCTGCGGGCAGTCTACACCCGCAACGACGCCGCGGCGGGGGTATGCTGGTACCTGTGGCGAACAGGAGAGGCGCGGCCGCGAACGCGGGTACGAGCGGCCGTGCCGCGGCCCTGCCGCACCACCCGACGAGGAGGCACGCTGATGAAGATGCGCACCCTGGCGCTGCTGCTGCTGGCGGCCGCCGGTCTCGCCGCGCTGCCGGCGGCGTGCGGCGTCAAGGTCACCGGGAAGGCGACGCCCGCGGCGACGGCGACGCAGGCGGCGCGGCCTTCGGCCGCGCCCTCCCCGTCGCCCTCCGTGACCGTCGCGCCATCGCCCTCGCCCTCGGTCGCGCCGACGCCGACGCCGACGTCCACGCCCACGCCGACGCCGTCGGCCGAGGCCGCCGCCGCGAGGCGGGCGGCCGCGGCCGTCGCGGTCAAGGCGATCCTCCCCGAATTCGACGCGCAGGCCGAGGACATCTTCTTGCGCAGCCAGGTTCCCGGCGCGGCCGTGGCGGTGGTCGCCGGCGACGGCGCCGTGTACGTGCGCTGCTTCGGCGTCCGCGAGGTGGGCAAGCCCGAGAAGGTCGACAAGGACACCGTGTTCCAGCTCGCCTCCATCTCGAAGAGCTTCACCACGACGATGCTGGCCGCGCTCGTCACGGAGCGCGAGATCGCCTGGGACGACCCTGTGGAGAAGTACTGGCCCGGCTTCGCGCTCTGGGATCCCTGGGTGAGCAGGCACGTCACGTTTCGTGACCTCACGGCGCACCGCAGCGGCCTGCCTGGGTACGCCGGTGACGAGCTCGAGCAGTTCGGCTACGGCCGCCTGGAGATCCTGCGCCGGCTCCGCTATCTCGCGCCGGTCGCCGGCTTCCGCGCGGCCTACGCCTACCAGAACGCCCTGCCCACCGCCGCCGCCGAGGGCGCCTCGAGGGCCACGGGTGCATCATGGGAGAAGCTCGTGGGCACGCGCGTGCTCGCGCCCCTCGGCATGAGCTCGACCGTTCTCACCTATCGCGCCTACCTCGACGCGCTCGACCGCTCGGGGTCGCACACCCTGGTCAACGGCACGATGCAGGCCGGGACGCCGCAGGACGACGACGTCATGGCTCCGGCGGGGGGCGTGAGCTCGACGATCGCCGACATGGCGCCCTACCTGCGCGTGCAGCTCAACGGGGGGGCGCTGGCCGGGGTGCGCGTCGCGGGGGACGAGGCCCTGGCGGCGACCCACGCGGCCACCACGGTGATCGGCGACGACGAGGCCGGCCCCACCGCCTACGCCCTCGGCTGGCAGACCCACAGCTACCTCGGGCGCCGCGTGGTCCAGCACGGCGGCGATTTCAGCGCCGGCGTAAGCACCATGATCAGCATGATGCCGGCCGACGGCGTGGGCATCGTCGTGCTCACCAACGCGTTCCCGGAGGGCCATGCGCTGGCGACCGCCCTGACGAACACGTTGTACGACCTCTTCATCGAGGGCGCGCCGCGGGAGGACTGGCTGACCGAGCAGCAGCGACTGCTGCAGGACGCCTTGAAGGGGTCGATCCTCGACCCGTACCAGCACCTGCCCGAAGAGCCTCCCGCCGATGCGGCTGCGCCGCGCGGGAGGGCCGCGTACGAGGGCGCCTTCGCCAACGCCTACTACGGGCGCGTGACGGTGCGTCGCGGGCCGGGCTCGGGGCTCACGATCAAGCTTGGTCGCGGCGCGACGCTGCGCTACGTGCCGTGGGACGGCGACACCTGGCGACAGCCCGAGACCGGCACGGCGGCCGTCTTCAGCGTGCGCGACGGCCGCGCCCGCGGCGTCAGGCTCATGGTGCTGGACTTCGCCGGCCGCGACGGGCGGTTCGCGCGCCGATAGGCCGCCCGGCCGTCCGCCCGAGGCCGCGCCGCCGCCGCCCGTCCGCCCGTCCGACGCCGCGGCGGCGCCGCCGCCCGTCCGGCGTCACTTGTCACTTCTTGCGGCGCTCCCTCCAGGAGCGCAGCGACAGCCCCGTGAAGAGGCCGGCGACGCCGGCGACGATGAGCAGGAGCGCCTTGCCCGTGCCGCTGATGGCGAGCAGCGTGAGCATCTCGAGGTGCGCTCCCCTCACCAGCCGGGAAGGCGCTGCACGCCCTCCAGGGCGCGCATCTCGGTGATATCGTGGTTCACCTCGAGGATGCCCTTGTAGGCGCCGGCGTCGTCGCGGACCGCCGTGTACCGCGTGTACTTGAAGCGCTTGCCGTCCTGCTCCCAGCCTTCGGCCTCGTCCCTGGTACCCGCTTTGAGCTCACGGAGGATCTCCTCGAGGCACTCGAGCGAGCTCTCGGGATGGCAGTCGCGCACGTCGCGGCCGATGTAGCGCGGGTCGCAGGTGTCGTAGGTGGCGCCGCTCCAGTACACCAGGACGTCGTCCTCGTCGGAGAAGCTGATGTCGATGGGCAGGTCGCGGAGGACCAGCCTGGTCTGTTCGGGAGTGAGCGTGCCGCGCTGGAAGTACATCGCCGGATCACCTCTGGGGTCGTCGGGGAACTGTTTGACGCCATGCTACCGCATCGGGAGGCGGCGGCGGGCGGCGGGGCGAGCGGGCCGGCGCCCGCCGCCGGTCGGCCGTCTCGCTCGCGCTGCGCCGCCGCCCGCCCCCGGCTGGCCGGCCCCGCAAGGGCCGGCGCCCGCCGCCGGCCGGCCCTGCCCGTCCGCCGCCGCGTGGCTTGCGGCGGGTCCCGTTGGGGTAGGCTGTCTTCACGGTTCCTGGCCGGCACGCGAGGGGAGGTCTGAGCGCTGGACGGTACCGGCTTCCTGACGCTCGTGGAGAACGCCGCGCTGCTGCTCGTCCTGGCGTTTGTGTACGACCTCATCGCGCGGCACTTCCGCCGGCAGACGACGTCGGTCAAGATCCTCACCGGCGTCGTCCTCGGCGGCATCTGCGTGGCCGTGATGCTCGCCTCTTGGCGGCTCAGCTCCGGGATCATCTTCGACACCCGCTCGGTGGTGCTGAGCACGGGGACGCTGTTCTTCGGCACGATCCCCGGGCTGGTGGCCGGCGTCATCGCCGCTGTCTACCGCATCAGCCTGGGCGGCTCCGGCGCCGTCATGGGCGTCTCGGTCATCGTGATGTCCGTGGGCGTCGGCATCGTGTGGCGGCGCCTGCGACGCACGTGGTCGCGCGACCCGAGCGTCCTTGAGCTCTACCTGTTCGGTCTGACCGTCCACGTGTTCATGCTGCTGCTGACCTTCACGCTGCCGCGGGCGAGCATGTTCCCCACGCTGCGGAGCATCGCGCTGCCGGTGATCCTCATCTACCCCGCGATCACCGTCCTTCTGGGCCTGTTGCTCGTCGATCAGCGTCGCCGGCGGCGCTCGGAGGAGGCGCTCAGGGAGAGCGAGCAGCGGAGCCGGGCGATCATCGCGGCGCTGCCCGGGGGGATCGTGCAGATCCTCGATCGCGACCTCCACTACCTGTATGTCGATGGAGAGGTGTTGCGTGACCTGGGCCTCTCCAACGAGGAGCTGGCAGGCAAGAGCAGCGGCGACGTGCTCGGCGCGGAAGTGGCGGAGAGGGTGGAGAGCCAGTACAGGCGAGTGCTGGAGGGAGAGACGGCGCGCTTCGAGGTCGAGTACGCGGGTCGCTCCTTCCTCGCGACCGCGGCGCCGTTGCGCGATGAGGACGGGTAGGTCGACCGCATCCTCACGCTCTCCGTGGACATCAGCGACCGGCGGCGCGCTGAGGACGAAGTGCGTCGCCTCAACGCCGATCTCGAGGTGCGGGTACACCGTCGCACCGCCGAGCTGGAGCTGGCCAACCGTGAGGCGGAGGCCTTTGCGTATTCGGTGGCGCACGACCTGCGCGGCCCGCTCCGCGCCGTGGAGGGGTTCAGCGCCATGATCGCCGAGGAGAGCGGCGACGGCCTCAACGAGGAGAGCAGGGACTACCTGCGGCGCGTACGCGCCGCGGTGCGGCGCATGGGGCGCCTCATAGACGACCTGCTGCGTCTCTCGCGCCTGTCGCGCGCCGAGATGGACGCGAAGGCGGTGGATCTGTCGGCGATCGCCGGCGAGCTTGCCGCCGACCTCGCGCGGCGCGAGCCGCGACGCGAGGTCGAGATCGTGGTCGCTCCGGGTCTGGAGGCGCACGGCGATGCAGGGCTCCTGCGCGTTGTGCTCGGCAACCTGCTCGACAACGCCTGGAAGTTCACCCGCGGCGCGCCCTCGGCGCGTATCGAGGTGGGCGTCACGACGCGCGAGGGCCGGTGCGCCTACTTCGTGCGCGACAACGGCGCCGGCTTCGACCAGGCCTACGTGGGCAGGCTCTTCCAGCCCTTCGAGCGCCTCCACGACGAGGCGCTGTTCGAGGGCAGCGGCATCGGCCTCGCCAGCGTGGCCCGCATCGTCGCGCGCCACCACGGCGAGGTGGGGGCCGAGGGTCGCGAAGGCGGCGGAGCCGCCTTCTTCTTCACGCTCGGCGAGCCGGAGTAGGGCGGGGACGGGCGCGCGGGCAAGCTGGCGCGCGGGCGGCCGAAGGGCCACCCGCGGAAGGGTGCGCGGGCGCGCCGGCGGGCGGCCGAAGGGCCACCCGCCCCCCCGCGCGCGGCGCTTACCAGTCGAGCAGCCGGCGCTGCCCTTCGAGGGCACGGATGCCCGTGACGTCCTGCGCCGCCTCGACGACGCCGCGGTAGGCGCCGCTCGCGTCGCGCACGGCGAAGTAGCGAATGTGCAGGAACTTGCCGCCGAGCTCGATCCAGAGCTCGGCGGTGCTCTTGTCTCCGGCGCGGAAGGCGTCGATGATCTGCTGCACCTTGTGCACGCTCGCCGGCGGGTGGCAGTTCTGGACCTTGCGGCCGATGACGCCGGGGCTGCGGGGGAAGATGCGCTCGCCTTCGCTGTAGAAGCGCACCTGGTCGTGCTCATCGACGAACTGCACGTCGATGGGCAGGACGGTGAGCATGAGGTCGAGCTGCTCGAGGGTGAGGCCGCCGGTGGTGAGGGCGAGGAGGCCGGCGGGCGAAGCCGGCCCGGCCGGAGCGCCTGCGGCCCCGGCCCCCGTCCCGACCCCCGCGCCCGCCGCATCCACCGCCGGCCACGCCGGCACGCCGCTGATGAAGGCGTAGCCGATCTCGCCTTCGCCGGCGCGGATCTCGGCCCACTCCTCGTCGCTGAGGGTGTCGATGGCCATGGGGTGAAGCAGCTTTTCTTCTTTGTTCGCCATGTCGTCGGCCATCTTGGCGAGCGCCAGGCAGGTGCTCACCGCCAGGGCGGCCTCGTCGGCGGCGATGCTCTCGCGGGCCTGCTTGATGAGGGCGCGCACGTCGTCGTGGATCGCCCACATCACCTTGCTTGGTCCCTCCACGCCGTGCGCTTCCAGGTAGGGGAACAGCTGGTTCTCCTTGCGCAGGTAGTGCGCGTTGACCTCGGCGACGCGCTCCACGGCGCCGGCCAGCGCGGTCTTGAGCCGCCCCCAGGCGTCCGGCGCCGGCGGCTCGCCGATCGCCTCCGCGACCTTGCGCAGCGAAGCCGTGACCTGCAGAAGCGCCTGGTTCTCGCGCTGGAACGTGTCGATCGGGTGACCGGGCGCAGCGCTGACCGCCGCGTGGCCCTCCAGGGCGTCGGCGAACACCTGCACGTGCACGTCGCAGAGCCGCTTGACGTCGTCGGCGGGCACGCCGCCCTCGATGAGCCGCTGCTCCATGGCGGCGATCTCGGTGGCCTCCACATCGGCGATGAGCTCCTCGAAACGCGGCTTGACCTCCTCGGCGGTCTTGCCCGCGTGCAGCTCGCCGACGATGGCCGCGAGCTCGGCCAGACGCGCCGGGTCGACGGTGTCGACGCCCGGCGTGTCGGCGATCTCGGGGCGCGCGCCCGTCTTCGACTGGATCTCGCCGGCGAGGTCGTTCATCAGCTGGTTGAGCGGCACGTTGGCCAGCTGCGCCGCCTTGTCGAGGGTCGCCATGCGACCCATGGTGCGGCGCAGCACCGGGTTGGTGAGCTTGCCGAGCTCGGGGTGGTAGGCGGCGAGGTACTCGAGAAGGAAGGGATACTCCTTGAGCCGCGTGTGCATGGTGGTCTTGGGCGTGAGGGTGAAATGATCCGGCGCGGTCGTCATACCCGACTCCAATGGTTGGGATCAGGTTCTGATTGGATGGTACCACCGGGCAACGGCGCCCACGCTTGACCTCGCTCAAGCCTCCGCGGCGGGCGCACGCCGAACGCGCGTCGGCCGGCATGCGACCGTCCGCCGCGCCCGCCGGAGCCGCCGCGCCCGCCGGAGCCGCCGCGCCCGCCGGAGCCGCCGCGCCCGCCGGAGCCGCCGCGGCGGGGTAGTACTGTGAGGGAAGATAAGGAATTCCGGCGAATCCCTATCTTCCCCACGGCGAGCGAGCCTGCGAACGGCCGTGCGCGACCCGACAGTCAAGGAATCCTTGTCTTCCCTTTTCGTACTACCCCGCGCCGGGGCCGCCGGGGCCGCCGGCCGGCATATCGCGAATCGGTAAGATAAGGAAAGGCCCTTTTCTTATCTTACCGATTGGCACTACCTCGCCGGGCGGCCCGGGCGGCTCCGCAGGCTCGCGCGGCTCCGCAGGCTCGCGCACGGGCGGCTCCGCAGGCTCGCGCACGGGCGGCTCCGCAGGCTCGCGCGCGGGCGGCTCCGCAGGCCCGGGCGGCCCGGGCAGCTCCGCAGGCTCGCGCGCGGGCGGCGCGGGCGGCCCCGGCGGCCGTTCAACGGGAGTGTGGGTCGACGATCGCCGATCGTGAGGACTGCATGAGCGGCAAGGTGGCGGCCGGCCGCCGAGTCTGACGAGCGTGGTCGTGCCCGAGCCGTTGGGGCCGGCCGGCCGCGGTCGGCTCAGTCCTCGCCAGTGCGGTACGCCCGCGCCTGCACCTCGTACATGTGCGCGTAGCGCCCGCCGAGCGCCATGAGCTCCTCGTGGGCGCCGCTCTCCACGATGCGCCCACCGTCGAGGATGTGGATGCGATCGGCGGTGCGCACGGTGCTGAAGCGGTGGCTGATGAGCACCACGGCGCGGCCGCGGGCGAGCTCCTTGATGTGTTGAAACACGAGCCACTCCGTCTCGGGGTCGAGGGCGCTGGTGGGTTCGTCGAACACGAGGATCTGGGCGTCGCGCACGAAGGCGCGCGCCAGCGCGACTTTCTGCCACTCTCCGACGCTCAGCTCTTCGCCCTCCGCGAACCACTTGCCGAGCATCGTGTCGTAGCCGTGGCGCAACCCCTGGATCACGGGGTCGGCGCCGGCGTCGCGGGCGGCCGCCTCGATGGCGGCCTCCGCCGCCGGGTCGCCCGCCGCCAGCTCGACGTTGCCCACGCGGATGTTCTCGCGGGCCGTCATCTGGTACTGGGCGAAGTCCTGGAAGATGACGCTCATGTGGCGGCGCAGCTCATCGACGTCGAAGCTGCGCAGGTCGACGCCGTCGAGGGTGATGGCGCCGGCGCTGGGGTCATACAGCCGGCAGAGGAGCTTGACCAGCGTGGTCTTGCCGGAGCCGTTGGGGCCGACCAAAGCCGCGACCTCGCCGGGACGCACGGTGAGGGTGATGCCCTCGAGCGCCGTGCGGTCGGTGTCGGGGTAGCTGAAATCGACGGCGTCGAAGCGGATGCCCTCGGTCAGCGGCCGCGGGACGGGCGCCGGCCTGGCCGGCGGCAGCACCCGCGGCTCCAGCGTCATGAACTCGTGGTAGTACGTCAGAAAGAGGTTGTCCTCGTAGAGGCCCGCCATGCCGCCGAGCACCGCCTGCAGCGAGCTGAGGCCCGTCTGGAAGGCCTGGTAGTACATCACCATTGAGCCCAGGCTGATAGCTCCCGAGATCGTCTGCCAGACGATGTAGGCGAAGGTACCGAAGATGGCCAGCACCGCCGCGGCGCTGCTGGCGAAGTCGGCCAGCGCGCGCCGCCGGGCGATGCCGATGCGCTCGGTGCGCAGGACCCGCCGCAGGTCGCGGTACAGACCGCGGAACAGCTCGCCGAGACCGAACAGGCGCACCTCCTTGGCGCGCGTGCCGTCGGTGAGCAGCCAGTGGAAGTACCAGGTCTGGCGCTCGCTCATCGTCCGCGCGCGCTGCCAGGCGTACATCTTGCGGCTGAAGCGCACGCGCACCAGCGCCCCTGGGATGGCGGCCAGCACGACGATCAGGCCGACGCTCCAGTGCAGCGTGAAGAGGAGGCCGGCCATGGCCACCATGCTGATGAAGCTCTGGGCGGTGGAGAGCAGGTCGGTGACGATGCGCATCGGCCGGCTGGGCGCCTCCTGCTGGGCGCGGTGCAGGGCGTCGTAGTACTTCGAGCTCTCGTAGTACTCGAGGTCCACGGCGATGGACTTGGAGTGGATGATGTCGCTGACGTGGTCCGTCACGACCTGGCCCATGGCCTCGCCGACGAGCGTACCCAGCGAGCGCAGAAGGGCCGTGGCGAGGCCGACGGCCGCCGCCAGGATGATGTAGATGGCGGCCGTGCGAAACGCCGCAGCGTGGTCGGCCGCGGTGACGCCCTGCGTGACCGCGTCGACGATGAGCTTCATGAGGTAGACGGCGAGCAGCGGCAGGATGCCCTGGATGACGGCGAGGGCGACGCTCAGCACGGTCCAGTCGGGCGCCGCCTGCCATACCAGCTTGATGGCGGCGCCGAGGTGCAGGGCGTCGCGGAGCTTGGGCTTGCGCGCGCCGTCGGGCCGGCCCGGCTGCGCCCGCCGGCCCCCTACGCCACCCACCGCACCTCGGCGCTCAGGCGCCGCACGAAGGGCGCCTGCGCGGCTTCGAGCCGGCGCCACTCGTCCTGCGTGTACACAAGCAGGTCGACGGGCACGGGGAAGCCGCTGATGGTGTCGAAGGCGAGCCCGCGCCGCAGTGGCGGCTCGCCGCACTCCGTGAGGATGACCACAAGGTCGAGGTCGCTGCCCACGCCCCAGTCGCCGCGCGCGTAGGAGCCGAAGTAGCCGACCTTCACGACGTCGGAGCGGGAGGCTTTCAGGGCGGCGCCCCAGACGCGCGCGGCCTCAGCTACCGCGTCAGGTGGCGGCCACGTAAGGACGTGCGAGCTCGATGATCTCACGGGCATAGCGGAGTGCCTCGTCGCTTTGGAGGATGCCGAAGTGCTCGAAGGGCGGGCCTTCGGCGTGGCTGTTGGCGTAGCGGGTGGGGATGTAGAAGCCGTCGAGGACCTTGGCCTTCTCGATGATGTCGTCGGGGACAGCGACCGGCAGTTCGCTCAGCAGGCGCGCCACCACGTGACCCCAGGCATCCTGGCCAAGGGAGAGGTGAACGGCTTTGACGGCCTTCTCGGCGGCCTGCTGGGCGGCGAAGCAGGCCCACTCGTGGCGCCCGTCGCGACGCGACGCCTCCGCCTGCTCGAGATCGCGGATGGCCTGTTCGAACCAGTCGGCGGCGCGCGAGGTCACCTTGCTCCTTCTCGTCGAGTCGAGCGCAGTCTACCACCCGGATCCCGAGTCGCGCCCGGCCGGTCGTCCTCTGGTCGGGCGGGCATGCGGCGGCCCGCCCGCCCCCGCGAGGCGCACCCATGGACGGGGTCGCCCCCGCGAGGCGCACGCGTGGACGGGGTGCATGGCGCCTGTCGGCAGCCGTCGCATCGATGTGCCGGCCGTTCAACGGGGATGTGGGTCGACGATCGCCGAGTCCGAGGAGTGCGAGAGCACGTGCCGGCGTGGCAGCCGCCGGGCGGGTCTGGACTTCGACGTCCGAGCCGGCTCACCAGCTCGATGGCGGCCCGCTCGGTGCGCCGGGTGATGATCATACGCGCGGGTTCTTGGCCGCTGCGGAAATGGTGCGCTTGCGCGGTAGCGCGGTAGCGCGGTGGCGCGCCTGCACCAGTGCACACCGTGTCGTCGGCGCACCACAACGCCGGATTGCTGATGGGCAAACAGCGCTCCCTCGCCCATTTCCACCGGCCGCGGGTCGCTTGCCCGCGCGCCTCGTCTTGCGCCTCAAGCAGCGCAGCTCCGCCGGCCCGCGGCCTGGTCTTCCGTCAACTGCAGCCAAGGAAGGCCGTGGTCGCCGCCCCCGGCACAGGTGCTGTGCGACCGTATTCCGTTGGCGGTACTTCCAACGGTATCGTTGGAAGTGCCGCCAACGGATTCGGCCGTTTTCGATCATGCGTCCGCCGGCGGGCCGCGTGCGATGCGCGCGAGCGTCAACGTTGACGCCACCGTCTTGTCTCGTCTGAGGGGCAGAAGTCCGGAGGGCCACGAGATCAGAGGTCCGCGGGGTGCACCGCGAAGCCCTCCAGGATGGCCTCTTGCCGGGCGCGTTTCGGCCTCAGCGCCCACCGTTTCTTGCACCGCCGCGCAGGCGCGGCTACGCTGCCGAGGCCGTGACCGTATCGCCGCACCCTCTGCCGTTGCTCGTCTGGCCGCTCGCTGAGCCGTCCACGCTCGCCGCGGCTGCGGCGCGGGTTACCGACTGGCCGCGGCTCATCGAGCAGGCCGGGCACGAAGGGCTCCTCGGCCTGCTCGCCGCGCGGCTCACCGCGGCGCGGCCCTCGGGCGTGCCGCGGGAGGCCATGGCCGAGCTGGGGCGCCTGCGCCGCCTCAGCGCGCAGCGCAACCTGCGCATGACCGGCCAGCTCGTGCGCATCCTCGAGCTGCTCGAGCGGCACGGCGTCGAGGCGCTCCCCGTCAAAGGGCCGGCGCTGGCGCAGGACCTGTACGGCGACCCCACGGTGCGCATGTCCTGCGACCTCGACGTCCTGGTGCGGCCCCGTGACGCCGCGGCCGCCCGCCGGCTGCTCCTCGGGAGCGGCTTCGAGGACGAGGGCAGCTACAACGAGCGCCTGCTGCGCCGCGAGGCCAGGGAGGGCGAGGTGCACCTGCGCCGCCGCGACGGCGAGCCCATGGTCGATCTGCACTGGCGCCTGACGGTCGGCCACAGCGCTCGTGAGATCAGCGCGGACCGCCTTCTGGCGGGGGCGCGCACGATCCGCCTGCTGGGCCGCGAGGTGCGCAGCCCCGGCGAAGCCGACCAGCTCCTGCTGACCGCCCTGCACGGCGCGCGGCACGAGTGGCGGCCGCTCGAGCTGCGCCTCGCGGTCGCGGTGCAGGTCGCGCGCCTGTCCGCGGCGGCGTGGCCCGGACTGTGCGCCGCGGCCCGCGAGCTCGGCTGCCTGCGCCGCCTGCTGGTGGGAGTCGCCTACGCCTGCCGGCCGTTCCCGGTGGCCGTGCCGGCAGAGGTGCTGCGCGGCCTCGCGTGCGACCCGGTCGCGCCCGGCTACGCGCGCTACCTTTGCCGGACGGCCGGCGGCGCAGGCGGGGCAGCCGGCGGCGCGGACGGCGGCGCAGGCGATGGCCGGCGCCGCGCACTCGATCATCTGGCGACACTGTGGTGGCGCGTCCGCAGTGAAGACCGCGGGCGCGACGCGTTCGACCACCTGGTCATGCGCGGCCTGCTTCCGAGCCCCGAGGACTGGGACGCCATGCACCTGCCCGCACTGCTCGAGTGGCTCTACTGGCCCCTGCGGCCGGCGCGCCTGCTTGCCAAGTACGCGCGCCAAGCCGTCCGCGAGCGCTGACGAGCCGCTGGAGCTCCGGCGCCTGGTGCACGACCGTCGCTGCAGGGACGTCCACACCAGCCGACCTCGCTTAGAGCGCGACCACTTCCAGGTCGGTGCGCGTGAAGTCGTCGCCCGTGGTCAGCAACGCCTCGCCGGAGAGCTTGGCCACCGCGTAGGTGAGGCAGTCCCCGTAGTTGAGCGCGGCGGGGTGACGGCCCTTGCCGTAGGCCAGGAAGGCTTCCGTCGACTCGACCCAGTGTGCGTCTGTGAAGGGCACCACCGTCACCGCGTATTCCTGGAGCAGGCGCGCGATCTTGGCGCGCGGGTCGCGCCCCAGGCGCGCGGCGAGCACGATGCTCGTCTCCGAGAGCGTCGGCGCCCCGACGCCGAGCGCCCCGGCCGCCTCCAGATGCGCCAGCACCGTCTCGCAGCCGGGCTCCCGTAGGATGACCGCGACCAGCGCCGACGAGTCGAGGATCATGCCGCGCCGCCCATCGTCATCATGTTGCGCCCGTCGCCATCATGTTGCGCCGGCCGTCATCATGGTGCGCCGGCCGTCATGCGCCGCCGGCCTTCATACGCCGTTGGCCCCGTACCCGAGGATCTCGTCCTCGAGGGCCTTGTCGCGTGGTCTGTCGAGAAGGTGGGTTGGGATGTCCGCCCAGATCTCGCCCTCCAGGAAGCGGCGGCGTTGGGCAGCCCTGGCGGCCGGGGTGACGCGCATGGCCAAGCGGTCGCGGCGCTCCTGCAGGGCCACGCGGATGGCCTGCGTCTTGCTCTCGCCCGTCATGCGCGCGACTTCGTCCGCCAGTCGTTCGACCTCGACGTTCTTGATGGTGACTCCCATGGGTGGCTCACTCCTCGGCCGGCGCGTTCATGTCCGGGACCGGCTTCCGGAGCCGGCGCGTGGCGCGTTCTCAGGATACCACCTTAGCATGCGAAGTACACCATAATGTAAACCTTCGTGTGCGGCGCCATCATGACCGCGCCGCTTACCGGGAAGATGGGCGCGCCGCCGCCGGCTCCCGCGCCTTTCGGCCTTGCCCGCAAGAACGGGGCGGGCAGCTAGCGCGCTCTGAAGTACGCCGCCAGGAAGTCGTCGCGGGCTATCCGCGCTTGGGTGCAGATCGTCCGGAGTGTGGAGCCCTTGATCGTAGGATGACCGGGCAGCGTGAGAGGGGTGCGGGTCCCGTCGGCGTTGTCGCGGACCATGGAGACATGGTTGCCTTCTCGGACGAGCCGAAAGCCCAAAGCCCGCAGAGTGGCCACGACCCTCGGCCTGGGCGCATCAGCGGGGAATCTTGGGCTCATCCAGCCAGGGTCGTCTCGGCGACGAAGGCCTCGAGTACCGCCGACTCTGGGTCGAGGGCGTCTGTGCCGAAGGCCTCGATATGGAACGCGATCGCCGACCTGACGTCGGCAAGGGCCTTTTCGTAGCTATCGCCCTCGCCCACGACCGCGCCGTTGAGCCCCAAAGGATAGGCGACGTAACCGTCTGCACGCTTCTCGACGATGATCTTGATGCTGACCATGTGAGCCCCCGATCTCGACACTCGGAGTATACCCGGCGGGTCGTGTGGGGGCTTCGCATCCATGCCGACAGCGTAGCAGGCCGGGAGGGGGGCGTCTGCGGGTGACATGGGCGCCGCATGGTGACGTTGCCTGAGTGGGCCGGTGGACGTTGATGAGCAGTCGCCCTGCGGCCGCCGGCGCGCGACGCCCTGCTGGCATGCCGCCTTGACAAACGAAGTACGCGGTAGTGCGCGCGCGGCCGATTGACGACCGCGCCGCAGACCCGGAAGATAGGGCGCGGCGCCGAAGGCTCCCGCGCCGTGCTCCCGCGCCCTTCTCGAATGGAGGCCGATCATCGCTGAACGACGCCGTCAGACCCAGCTTCCGCGCCTGCCGCTCAAGGGCAGCATCGACCTCACCTACCGCTGCGACAATCACTGCCGTCACTGCTGGCTCTGGCTGCCGGAGAACGCCCCCGAGCAGCGCGACGAATTGACCACCGACGGGTGGCGCGAGGTCGTCGACCAGGCGCGCGCCCTGGGCACGCGCGAATGGGCGATCTCGGGCGGCGAACCCATGCTGCGGCCGGACTTCGCCGAGATCTTCGAGTATGTCACCGCCAAGGCGACGACCTACTCGCTCAACACCAACGGCACGCTCATCACGCCGCAGATCGCGCGGCTGCTGAGGCGCAAGGGCAGCAAGATGATCGCCGTGTACGGCGCCAGCGCGCAGGTGTACGACGAGGTCACCCGCAACCCCGGCGGTTTCGAGGCGCTCATGGAGGGCTTCGCGCGCCTCAAAGAAGCCGGCGCCGGCTTCACCGTCCAGCTCATCCCGATGCGCGGCAACTGGCACGAGTGGGAGGCCATGGAGGATCTGGCCAGGTCGCTCAGCAAGCACTGGCGTGTGGGCGCCCCCTGGCTGTACATGAGCGCCTGCGCCGGCGAGGCGCGCAACGCCGAGATCGCCGCGCAGCGCCTCGACCCGGCCGACGCCGTCGCGCTCGACGAGCCCGACCTGTCGGGGGACGAGCCGGCCGCGGCGCTCGAGCCGGCGGCCACGTTGGCGCCGCCGGTGGCGGACGCGCACGGCGGCGCGGCGGCGGAGGCCGGCGCGGAGGCGGGCGACGACAGGCTGTTCGCGCGCTGCATCGCCGGCCGCCGCGACTTCCACGTGGACCCCTACGGCGGCATGACCTGGTGCTGCTTCGTCAAGGACGCGGAGCTGCGTTACGACCTGCGCGCCGGCGCGCAGGTCGCCGAGCGCCTGGCGGCGAGCGCGGGCGGCGCGAAGCGCGACCCCGCGCGCGCCGGCTCCGGCATCGCCCCCGGCGCCGTGTCCGCCGCGTGGGAAGAGTTCATCCCGTCGCTCGCCGACAGAGTGCACGGCGGCGCCGAGTACCTCGAGGGCTGCGCCGCCTGCGAGCTGCGCGGCGACTGTCGCTGGTGCGACGTGTACGGCTACCTGGAGCACGGGCGTCACGGGGCGAAGGTGGAGTACCTCTGCGAGGTCGCCCGCGAGAACCGCGCCTGCAAGGCGCGTCACGCGCGCGAGCACCGCCGCTACTACGCGGTCGGCGGCATGACCGTGCGCGTCGATGCCGATCTACCGATCGACGCGCACACCTTCGCCGACAAGTTCGCGCAGTTCGAGACGGAGGCGCCGGCTCCCCGGGCCGCCGACTCGCCGCCCGAGTCCGGCGCCCCGAACGGCGACCTCCTCATGATCCGCCACCACTTCGAGCTCCCCGACCTCGCCGGCAAGGACCTCGGCGAGCTCGTCTACCGCAAGCCGCCGTGGGCCATCTACCGCAAGGGCAGCTCGTGGATCTACCTCGGGATCTCGCCGACGGCGGGCGACGAGAGCATCCACCGCGTGGCCGTGTTCAACGACGACCACACGCGCCTGCGCGTGTACAACGACGAGACGCGCACCCAGAGCTGGAAGGACGGCGGCATCGCCTCGGTGACGATGTTCCCCACCGACCAGATCATGCTCTCGCGGGTGCTCGCCGACCGCGGCGGCTGCTACCTGCACTCGGGCGGCGTGGTGCTGAACGGCAAGGGTTACCTCTTCGTGGGCCACTCCGAGGCCGGCAAGTCGACGACGATGAAGCTCCTCGAGGGCGTCGGCGAGGTGCTCTGCGACGATCGCAACATCGTGCGCCGCGAGCCCGGCGGCGGCTTTCGCGTGTACGGCACCTGGAGCCACGGCGAGGTGCCCATCGTCTCCTCCGCGAATGCGCCGCTGGCCGGCATCCTCTTCCTGCGCCAGAGCAAGGAGAACCGCATCGATCCGCTGACCGACCGCGCCGCCGCGCGCCGCGAGCTCATGGGCACGATCATCAAGCCGTTCGTGACCGCCGACTGGTGGCACAAGTCGCTGGACACGATCGAGCACATCGCCAACGAAGTGCCGTGCTACGAGATGCGCTTCGACAAGAGCGGCGCCATCGTGCCCGAGATCGAGGCGCTGGCCGCCGAGACGGAGCCGGCGCTGCCGTGAGCGGCGGGTCCGGCTACGTCACTCGCCGTGAGCTCGGCGCGTTGCCTCCCAACAAGCTCGCGTCCAGGAAGGATTTCGACGGCTATTCGGCTTGAGAGTCGGCCGGGTCTGCGGACGCCGCAGAACGCATGGAGGCGCCACCTTGTGACGGCGTGCGAGGCGGCGTAGGATTTCGTTGGCACTGGGTGAATGGAGCGCCTGTGCCGACCGTGAAGCGGGCAGGGCCGTGTCGCATCTATTTCTACGGCCACGACGTGGAGAACGAGCCTCCGCACGTTCACGCGGATCCCGCGACGACCTTTCCGCCACCTTCTGGCTTGAGCCTCTCGCGCTGGCGCGCAATCTGGGGTTCAGTCCCGCTGAACTACGCGAGGTGGAGCGGATGCTGCGGGAGCATCAACAAGAACTACTGGAGCAGTGGTATGCCAATTACGGACATTAGGCCGGGAGAACGCGTCAAGGACGTGCACTTCACCGAGGACACCTTGAGCGTGGACTTGACGGATGGGCGCACGATCACCGTCCCGCTGGTCTGGTATCCGCGCCTGCTCCACGCCACGCCGGAACAGCGGATGAACTGGCGAGTGTGCGGCGGCGGCTACGGAATCCACTGGCCGGACGTTGACGAAGACCTGAGCAGCGAGGGGCTGCTACGAGGCGCGCCCGCTCCATGCGTCCGCCTTGCCGTCCCCCCGACCTCGACGGGCGTGCCTGCTTGAGCGCCGCCCGCCGGCGCGCGCATCGACAGACCCGCGTGGCATAATGGCCCCATGGACGACGACCTGAAGCGCGGGCTCGAAACGCTCGCCGCTGAGTACAGGCTGCTGGCGATCTACGTCTTCGGGAGCCGCGCGCAAGAGGTTGCCGCGCGGGCGGCCGGACTGCCGGTGACCGCAGCACACCCCGAGTCGGACGTCGACGTCGGCGTCGAGCCGCGGCGCGGCCGCCGGCTCACGGCGCAGGACCGGGTGCGCATCATGCAGCGGCTCGAGGCCTTGCTCGACGTCGACCGCGTCGACCTCGTCATCCTGCCGGAGGCCGATGCGTTCCTCGCCGCCGACGCGGTCCGCGGCGAGCTGCTGCTGGCCACTGACCTCGATGCGGAGGCCGAAGTGCAGCTCTACTATCTGCGCCGCGCGGCGGACCTGGCGCCGCTTCTGCGTGAGCAGTGGCGCGAGACGGTGGGGAGCGATCTTTGAGCCCGTCGAAAGTGCGCGTGGCGACCGTCATGCGCAAATCGGCCATCGTTGACGAGATGCTTCGCGGCCTCGCCGCCCTCCCGCTCACGAGTCTCGAGGCATTCCAGAGCGATGCCCGCGACGTGGCCGCCGCGGAGTCATATCTGCGCCGCGCTCTGGAGGCGTTGCTGGACCTCGGGCGTCACGTCTTGGCCAAGGGTCTCGGCGAGGGCGCCCTGGAGTACAAGCAGATCGCGCTCGGCCTGCGACGGGCGGATGTCCTTGATGAGGCGTGCGGCGAGGTGCTGTACGAGATGGCCGGCTATCGCAATCGTCTGACCCACTTCTACGACGAGGTGACCACGGCGGAGCTCTTCGACATCTGCGCGCAGGCCAGCTCCGACATCCGGCGAGTGCGCGACGCCATGCTGGGCTGGCTGCGGCGGCATCCCGAGCTGGTCGACAGCGAGCTCTGACGAGATGACCTACGTCACCCGCCGCAAAGTCGGCGAGCAGCCCCTGTGGCAGCACGGCAAGCCGCTGCTCGGGCGCCTGGACGTAGAGCTCACCGAGCGCTGCGACAACGACTGCGTGCACTGCTGCATCTGCCTGCCCGAGGACGACGCGGAGGCCGAGCGGCGGGAGATGAGCACGGCCGAGGTAGAGGCCCTGCTCACCGAGGCCGCCGCCCTCGGCGCCCTCTCGGTGCGCTTCACCGGCGGCGAGCCGCTGCTCCGCGACGACTTCGAGGCGCTCTACCTCTTCGCCCGGCGCTTGGGCCTGAAGGTCATGCTCTTCACCAACGCCCGCGGCGTCACACCGCACATCGCCGATCTGCTGGCCCGCGTGCCGCCGCTGGAGCTCGTCGAGGTCAGCGTGTACGGCATGAGCGCGAAGACCTACGAGGCCGCGACGCGCCGCCGCGGCTCCTACGCGGAGTTCCGCCGCGGCGTCGAGCTGCTCATCGACCGCGGCGTGCGCTTTGTCGTCAAAGGCGCGCTGCTACCCGGGCTGGCCGGGGAGGTCGCCGAGTTCGAAGCCTGGGCGGCGACCCTGCCGGCCATGGACAAGCCGCCGGGCTACTCGATGTTCTTCGACCTGCGCGGGCGGCGGGAGTGCGGCGGCTCCGCCGCCGAGCCGCCCGCCAGTGGGGCGCCGTCCGCCACGGGGGAGGAGCCCGCCGCGCCGGCCGCCGGCCCGCCGTCCCCCGAGCCGCTCGCCCCCTGCGACGTCGAGCGCCGTAACGAGACCATCCGCCGCGTGCGCCTCTCGCCGGCCGACGGCGTCGCCTTCCTCACCCGCGACCGCGAGCGCTACGTGAAGGGCATGCGCGAGTTCTGCACGAAGTTCATGCGCCCGCCCGGCGACGTGCTCTTCTCCTGCGGCGCCGGGCACGGCGCCTGCGTCGATGCCTACGGCGCCGTGCAGGCCTGCCTGCCGCTGCGCGCCCCTGAGACCACCGTGAGCCTGCGCGGCGAGCCGGGCGGCGGGGGAGAGGGCGGCCCCGACGGCGAGCCAAGCGGCCCCGGCGGCGAGCCAAGCGGCCCCGGCGGCGGCTCCGACGCCGCGCCGGCCGCCTTCGACGCCGCCCGCCTGCGCTACGCCCTCACCGAGGCCTTCCCGCGCCTCCGCGAGACGCGTGCCACCAACCTCGAGTACCTGCGCCGCTGCGCGGTCTGCTTCCTCAAGGGCCTCTGCGAGCAGTGCCCGGCCAAGTCGTGGGCCGAGAGCGGCACCCTCGACACCCCGGTGGAGTACCTCTGTGAGGTCGCGCACGAGCAGGCCCGCGACCTCGGCCTGCTGGAGCCCGGCGAATGCGCCTGGGAGATCGACTACTGGAAGGCCAGGGTGGAGCGCATATGAATGAGCATCGCGACAGATGACCCAGGAGTACAATGACGCCGCTGTCCACCCTACCTCAGAGGTCGTGACATGAACGAGATCATCTTCGTCGTTGAGGAAGCCCCGGAAGGCGGGTATGTGGCCCGCGCGCTGGGCGTGCCCATCTTCACCGAGGCGGATGACCTCGATACTCTGCAGTCCGCAGTGCGCGATGCGGTGCTCTGCCATTTCGAGGACGAGGCCGAGCGGCCGCGGGTGATCCGGCTCCATACCGTCCAGGACCGACTGATCGCGGTATGAGGTTGCCGCGAGACCTCTCCGGCGAGGATCTCGCTCGCGCTCTTGCGGCTTTGGGATATGCGGTGACGCGCCAGACGGGCAGCCACATGCGTCTCGCGACGCAGAATCACGGCGAGCACCACATCACGATCCCCCGACACGATGCGCTTCGCGTGGGCACGGTCGCGGCGATCCTTGGAGAGGTGGCCGCTCACCTTGGCCTGTCGCGGGAAGCGCTTGCAGAACGGCTCTTTGCCCGTTGAGCGCACTTGCTGGAGCCCGGCGAATCCGCCTGGCGAATCGAACACTGGAAACCGAAAGTGGAGTACAGATGAGCATCGCCCTTGAAGACGTATACAAACCCTCCGACGACGTCGTCGCCCGCGAGATCGAGGGCGAGATCATCATCGTGCCCCTGGTCGCCGGCATCGGCGACATGGAGGACGAGCTCTTCACCCTGAACGACACCGGCAAGGCGATCTGGGACCAGCTCGACGGGCAGCGCAGCCTCGCCGACGTGGTGGCCGCGATCGAGGCCGAGTTCGAGGGGGCCGAGGACGGCGCTATAGAGCGCGACGTGCTCGGCCTCGTCGCCGAGCTCGTCGCGCGCCGCATGCTGGTCGCCGCCTGAGGCGGGGCAAGGCCGGCGCCGCTGCCATAGCGGCGCTGCGCGCCGCGAAACGGCGGCGTCTATTGCCCCGCCCTTTCAAGAGAGCGTACAGTCGGCAGCGAACGCGATGACCCGGGCGCAACGGCAGTGCCATCGCCAAAGGCAGGAGGCGCGAGCCCATGAACGAGCCGACGAAGGGAGCCTGGAGCAGGCCCGAGCTGATCGTGCTCGTGCGGAGCGGGCCGGAGGAGGCCGTGCCTGAGGCATGCAAGCTATCTGACGACCGTGGAGGGCCCGGCACCAATACCAGCGCGTGCAATCGCGATTCTGGGCCATGTTACGCAACGCTGGGATCGTGATCTCCCGCCTCTTGATCCTTTGGCTTTTGGCTCTCGGGAATCCGTGAAGGATGGCGGGGTCCACGGACCCCGCCGCGGAACGCAAGGGGTATGCACTCCACCGGCTTTGTGAAAGGTGCGGGCGGGGACCCGGCAGAAGGGCTGCTGTCCGCTCCGTGATGCTCCGCAAGGGGGGCGCGGCGATCCCCTGTGCCCGTGCCGCCGACCGTCGTCGAACGGAACCGCCCTCTGCCGGCCGAGCTGACACGTCTCGCGCGGTCGGGTGAACCCTCGTGGTGTGTCGCAGACAGGTGGGCGCAAGTTGAGCGCTCATCAGCGAGGCGGACCGCAGTCATCCCCCCGCTGAGGTCAGGTCAGGCCTCGCCGGCGAGCGCGAGGATGCGCCGGCGCACGTCATCTGAGATCCACATGCCGCTGTCGATGAGACGCGTGACGAGCGGCGCGATCTCTTCCACCAAGCTCTGCGACTTCGCCTCGAACAACACGCGCAACGTGCCCCAGACCGGCAGGCCCGCGGCTGTCGCGATGCGCCGCGCGAGCGCGTCGTCCAGCACGACGATGGACCTCGGGTTCTCGAGGGCGAGAGCCAGCGCCGCGAGCTCGCCCGCGCCCAAGTCGAGGGTCAGCCACTCAGAGGGGATCACCTGCGGGTCGACGAGGCGGAGCCAGGCAAGATCCTGCGGGTCCGGCACATCGTAGCCGCGCCGGCGACCCTCGCTGAGCTCGATGACGACCGCGTTCGGCGTCCAGATGGCGCCGAGGAGTCGAGGCAGCCAGTCGAGCGCGCCGATGCGGTGCAGGTAGACCAGCGGCGAGGTGTTGAGGATGGCGTCAGCCACGGCCCCGTTCCAGATCGGTCAGTTCGTCTTCCAGCGGGAACACCCGATAGCGACCCAGGCTGAGCAGGAACTCGACGCGCGCCATGCCGGCCAGCTCGGCGGCGCGGCCTGACGAGAGCCGGCCGAGCTCGTAGAGCTTGACCGCCGCCAGCATCAGCACCTCGCGCGCGAAGCTTGCCTCGTCCGTCTTCTCGGCGAGAAGCACCTGATCGGGCACACTGATCGCGATCTGTCGCAGCGTCATCGGGCACACTCCTTGTCTGTGGCAGAACCCGTGGCACAGATGATGAGGCACTCGCGTGGCCCGTGGCGGGAGCGCCGCAAACCCGCGGCCTCGCGGGGCCACCGGCCTGTGGGCGCCCAGCCGGCTTGCTGAAGCTCCAGCGGCCGCCCCCTTTTGTGCCAGAAGGCCAGCGCCCGTGAAGGCCAAGCTGGAGACGCGTCTCTTCCCATTCTACCTCTCGACGCCTGCGGCTGTGAGCGGAGCGTCGAGGCACGGCTCACCGCGCTCCCTCGGCGACCGACCGCTCTGCCGTCGATGGCCACCCGCCCGGCGCCGACCGCACATCGCGAGGTTCCTCGGGCGGGACATCCCGCGGCTCGGCGCCACTCTCCCGGCGCGCACACCGCGGCGTTTCTGAACGAGGCTCGGCCACTGCGACGGGTACATCCTGGGCAGATCACGGTTGCCGGCGCCCGCCTCCCGTCCACCTGACACCAAGGAATCCCTTGACTCGTTCGTCAGGTGTCTATATCGTATATACATACACTACGATTCCGCGGGAGGGAAGAGCCATGTCCACCCAGCTGATCATCCGCATCGAACCGCAACTGAAAGACAAGGTCAGTCGGCTGGCGCGGATGGAGGGGAAGACCACCAGCGAGGTCGTCCGGGGCTTGCTGGAGGACTACGTCGCGAGCCGTGACATCGCCGCCTCCATCGACGGACTCTGGGAGAGGATCGGCAGGCGCTTGGCCTGCGGGGACGTCACGAGCGCAGGGGTGGCGGAAGCCATTCGCGAGGTCAGGCGCGGCAAGGCGTGAGGGTCGTCGTGGACACGAATGTCTTCATCTCCTCGTTCTTCGGAGGCGATCCGAGAGCCGTCATCGATCTCTGGAAGACAGGCCGCCTGACGCTCTGCCTTTCGCAGGACACCCTCGATGACCACATCGAAGTGCTTGGCGGCCTGGGTCTCGACAGCGCTCCGGAGCTTGATGAGTTGCTGAAGCTCTTTGCGGAGGGATCCCACATCCTATTCACGATCAGGACGCCGGAGGTCCGCGTCGTCTCCGATCCGGACGACGATCGCTTCATCGCCTGCGCCCTGGCCTTGAAGGCCGCCTACATCGTCACCGGCGACAAGGCTCTTCTCGACGTGCGCCACTACGAAGGAATCGAAGTCGTGACGCCCCGGGCATTCGTGGACATGATGAGAGACTCGACGCCCTGATCCTGCGCCCCCTGCCCGGCGGTTCCCGACGCTGCGGCGAAGGTGCTTCCTGACGCCGTCCGCGCACCGGCGGACGCGGCCGTCGATCGGCGCGTTCACCATGCAGAAGGGCAAGCTCAACACCACGATTGCGAGGTCGTCGCCCGCGAGATCGAGGGCGAGGTCAGCGGCGCCCCTGCGGCAATCCGCGCTGCGGGAAGTGCGCCGAGGAGCCCTCACACGAGCAGGTGGTGTTCTACGACGCGACGCCGGAGGGCAGGCGCACGTCGTCCTTCGTGCGCCGCGCCGAAGAGGCGCATCGAGGACGCGGCCCGGCGCTACGCCGACTTCCGCACGAACCTGCGGGCGCTCAAGCACCTCGATGCCGAGGAGCTCGATCTGCTCGGTGCTTTGAAGGTCAGCATCCCCCCGTCTTCATGAAGTGGGGTCTGGCTTGGGCCGACCGTTTCGACGGAGCACGGAGCGTCCGTCACGCGACGGGAAACCGGACGCGTCGTCTCCGAAATCCTATCTGAATGAAGTTATCGCGTTCGGCCTTCTCGATCTTCTTCAAGGCCAGCTCCAGAAGGAGCTCCCTCTTCTCGGGGTCCCTCTTCGCGGTCTTCTTGAATCTCGGGAGTCCGAGGCGGTCGCGGAGAAGCAACATCTCGGTGGCGGACGTTTGTTGTCGTGCTTCACCTGCGGGTCTCATAGGGGTTCCCGGTCTTTCAGTGTGCGCAGCTCGGCCAGAGTGTCGTTCTCCTGAAGAGCCGCCCTCTGCTCGAGATAGGCCCAGTCGAGCTCCTCTCGGTAGCGCACGATCAGAAGCTCCGCCATCTCGCAGTCGACCTGGGATTGGCCGTGCTTACACGCGTTCATCCGGTCGATGATCAGGTCTTCGAGGCCGATGACGACGCAACGCAGGCCTCCTTCGATCTCGACGGTCTCGCGCGGGGCATCCTCGCCGGCGAGCCCGGAAGCCAGAGCCTCAACGGCCAGGTCGAGGCCCTCATGGACCCAGTAGCGGCCCTTCTTGACGAAGGCCAGCTCCCGCAGCGCCGCGTCCAGAGCGTCACGGTCGACGTAAGCCAGGTCGATGTCGGCCGTGAAATAGACCTCGCGAGTGTAATAGGAAAGGGCCAGCCCGCCCACAAGCACTGGAGCCGGCTTGCCCCGGTCCTCCAGAACGCGGGTGATCAAAGCGGTCATCAACATCTGGCGGGCGAAGGGGGCTTCGGTCGCGCCGATCCTCGTCAGGATGTCTTTGATATTCACTGGCTCATGATGACAACAGCGGATGGGGGAAACAAGTCCGGAGCGGCGCTGAAGAGCATCCTTGCGCATCGACTCCCATGTGCTTCTCGATGATCGACTTGATCGAGAGTGGAGCGCCTATGAGCATCGCCCTGGAGAACGTCTACAAACCCTCCGACGACGTCGTCGCCCGCGAGATCGAGGGCGAGATCATCATCGTGCCCCTGGTCGCCGGCACCGGCGACATGGAGGAGCTGTTCACCCTGAACGACACCGGCAAAGCCATCTGGGACCAGCTCGACGGGCAGCGCAGCCTGCGGGTGTGGTGGCTGCGATCGAGCCCGGAGTTCGAGGAAGCCGAGGCCGGCGCCGCTGCCACTTCGGACCTGCGCGCCGCGAAACAGCGACGCCTTCTGGCCCCCCTGAATAGGGGTATCATCGGCTGGAAGGAAGGCGAAGCAGGAAGGATCATGGTCGAGACTACCCAGTCGATCGCGGTGGCCGATCTGGCAGCCGAAGCAGTACGGCGCTTACGGGCCAGTCTGCAGGTGGAGCGAATCTACCTCTTCGGATCGCGCGCCCGTGATGAAGCGGATGAGGACAGCGACTACGACTTCCTCGTTGTGGTCCGCGATTCGCCGCTGCCGCGCTACAAACGCGAACAGCAGGCGTTCCGCGCCCTGTGCGGGATGGGAATCCCGAAGGACGTGCTCGTCCTTACCCGCGAGGAGTTCGAGCGTGGCTTGGCCGTCGTGTCGTCGCTGCCTGCTACGGTGGCGCGTGAAGGCAGGCTGCTCTATGGCGGATGAGAAGCGACGGGAAGTCCAGGCCTGGCTCCGCAAGGCCGGCAATGACTTGCGGAGCGCCCAGGTCGACTTGGCCGCTGATCCTCCCTTGATCGAAGATGCGCTGTTCCACTGCCAGCAGGCGGCCGAAAAGGCCGCGAAAGCCTTCTTGACGGCGCACGACACGATCTTCCGTAAGACCCATGACCTCGACGAACTGGCGGCGGCGTGCGAAGGCATCGACGCGTCCTTGAACGTGGCGCTCGATCCCGCCCGGGACCTCACCGTCTTTGCCTGGGCGTTTCGCTATCCCGGCGCGGACGAAGCGCCACCGGAGGCCGAGGCGCACGACGCCCTGCTTGTGGCTCGTGAAGCTGTGGAAGCCATCGGGGAGCGGCTGGGGCGCCTCGTCTGAATGGCAGATCACGGATCGGAAACCGAGAGTGGAGCGCATAGAAGCATCTCTGCAGAGGACGTGTACAAACCCTCGGACGTCGTCGCCGCCTGCATGATCGAGGGCGAGATCATCATCGTGCCCCTGGTCGCCGGCAGCGGCGACATGGAGGACGAGCTGTTCACCCTGAACGACACCGGCAAGGCCATCTGGGACCAGCTCGACGGGCGGCGCAGCCTCGCCGACGCGGTGGCCGCGCTGAGCCCGGAGTTCGACGAGGCCGAGGACGGCGCCATAGAACGCGACGTGCTCGGCCGCGTCGCCGAGCTCGTCGCGTGCCGCATGCTGGTCGCCGTCTGAGGCGGGGCAGGGCCGGCGCCGCTGCTGCCTCGGCGCTGCGCGCCGCGAAACGGCGGCGTCTATTGCCCCGCCCTTTCAAGAGAGCGTACAGTCGGTGGCGAAAGCGATGACCCAGGGGCGGCGGCAGTGCCATCGCCAAAGGCAGGAGGCGCGAGCCCATGGACGAGCCCACGAGAAGAGCCTGGAGCAAGCCTGAACTGATCGTGCTCGTGCGGAGTAAGCCGGGGGAGGCGGTGTTGCTTGGATGTAGGACGTGGACGTCCGGGACTGACCGCGATGCAATACACGCTGCGTGCATGCAATTGCCTTCCCCATGTAACTACGTGTGTCAGAACCTGGCGGCATCGTAGCCCCCACCCCTTGATCCCTCGGCCCTTAGCCCTCGGGAATCCGTGAAGGAAGGCGGGGTCCACGGACCCCGCCGCGGCAGGCAAGGGGGTATGCACTCCTCCGGTCTTGTGAAAGGGGCGGGCGGGGACCCTGCAAAAGGGTTGCTGCCCGCTCCGTGATGCTCCGCAAGCGGGGCGCAGGTGGGCTCTTTCCACCTGCGCCCCCCCGGTCTTCGTTTGCGAGCAGATCCGCCTCAGGCGACGAGGGAAGACCTGAAACCGGCCGGCTTGTGGGTCATCCGTTCTGGCCGCGGCCTTCCGGGATCCCCTCGATGATCTGGTCGAGCCCGTCGATGAACGCCGCGGCCTGCTCATACCATTCGGCGACCTTCTCAGGTTCGATCTGCACGAAGTCGCCGTAGTCGCTCTTCTGCCGGAAGTCGTACATGCGCGCGAACAGACGCCCCTGCTCCACCGGCACGATGCCGACCTTGACGAAACGCTCATTGAAGAGCGCGCGCACTCCCGAGTGCTTCGCGGAAGCCAGATCCTGCGTGTGAAGCAGGGCCAGGACCTCGTAGAACATGGCGTAGTAGATGCGGTTGAGCGCGGAGGCCGGGCTGCCGCCACTCAGCAGCATGCCGGCGTCGGCGAGGGTCTCTTTGGCCCTGTCTCTGCGAAAGCGGATCAGAAGCTCGTTCACACCGCCAGCCCTTCGCGCTCGATGCTGCGATGCAGGAACATGCCGGCGGCGAGCTCGGAGTCCCAGAAGGCCTTTTCGTAGACGACGACGCCGAAGACGACGCCGTGCTTCAGCTCCAGATCGTAAGCGGCGTCGAAGACCCGTTCCTCGAGCGCGTGATCGACGTGCCCGGGAAGCAGCACGAGGACGTCGATGTCGGAGTAGTCACGGTCGTCACCGCGGGCCACCGAGCCAAAGAGCCTCAGCTCCACCTGCGGGCCGAACAGTGCGATCAAGCTGAGCTTAAGATCCTCAAGCGCTGCTGCTGCGTCCTGCCTCATGAGCGCCACGACCTCCCCTCGGTTCCACGGCCGACTATACTCCCACGGGGCTTGCCCAAGTACGCGGCTGAGGTCGTCGCGCGCCGCCTGCTGGTCGCCGCCTGAGGCGGGGCAAGGCCTGCGCCGCTTCTGCTTCGGCGCTGCGCGCCGCGACGCAGCGGCTCTGCCACTTGCCCCCCCGATAATGGAGTACGGTCGGCAGCGAACGCGATGACCCAGGGGCGACGGCAGCGCCGTCGCCAGAAGCAGGAGGCGCGAGCCCATGGACGAGCCGACGAGAAGAGCCTGGAGCAGACCTGAACTGATCGTGCTCGTGCGGAGCGGGCCGGAGGAGGCTGTCTTGGGATTCTGCAAAACATATCCCAGGTGGGAGAAGCCGGGCCCCGATGTGGATCTTGATTCATGCCATGCACTGGTTCCCTACAACTGCGCAGCATGTAGCGAGCAGGCTGATTCTTAGCCCTTGATCTTCTGGCCCTCGGGAATCCGTGAAGGAAGGCGCGGTCCACGGACCCCGCCGCGGAAGGCAAGGGGTGTGCACTTCTCCGACTTCGTGAAAGGGGCGGGCGGGGACTCTGCAGAAGGGTTTCTGCCCGCTCCGTGATGCTCCGCGGGGGGAGGGGGGGCAGGTGGGTTCTTTCCACCTGCGCCCCCCGGTCTTCGTTATGCCATCTGACGCCTCACTGCCCATCATCGACCTGACCTACCGGCTGGTCCTCGAGGTCGACCGCGCCGTGGGCGAGTTTCCGCGCAGTCAGCGTCCGGGCCTGGGGCGGCGCGGCGAAGCCGCGGCCTTCGACCTGCTGGAGGCGCTGGGCGCGGCGCGCTACGGCCGCGGCCCCGGGAGGCAGGCGCATCTGGCGCGCGCCTCCCAGGCGCTGGACCGCCTGCGCCTGCGGCTGCGCATGGCCTTTGACCTGCGCTGCGTGGCGGCGGCGCGCTACGAGGAGCTCTCCGGGATGGAGCGTGAGGTCGGGCGCATGCTTGGCGGCCGGCGGAAGAGCGCGCCGCCGCCGGGCGCTTGATGGCCGACCTGCTCGCCGAGGCCGCCGCCTTCGCCAATCTCGTGCAGGCCTGGCGGGTACTGGAGAAGCGCCTGCCGGCCGAGGCGCGCCGCGCCTTCGCCTGGCGTCTCGAAGACCGCCTCCTCGACATCGGCGACTCGCTGGCGGCGGGGACCTACGCGCCCTGCGCCGCGCCCGCCGGCTTTCACTCCACCGACTCGGGCAGGAAGATCCCCGTGCCCCGGCTGAAGGACCGCCTCGTGCCGCCGGCCCTCAAGCAGGCGCCGCAGCCGCGCGCCGAGCGCTTCTTCACCCACGACAGCTACGCCGGCCTGCCCGGCCGCGGCGGTCACCGCGCGGCTTGAGCGGGCGATGGCGTTCCAGCGCCGCGTCGCCGCGCCCGACAGACCACAGTCAGGCTGGCTGCTGAAGGCCGACGTGCGGCGCTTCTTCCCCTCCCTGCGCCACGAGGTCCTGCTGGAGACCTGCCGGCGGCGCTTTCGCGACGCCCGCCTCACAGCGCTTCTGTCGCGCTACCTGGCGGTGTGGGGCGCGTGGTCGCAGACCCCAGGCCTGGGCATCCCTCTGGGCTCCTCCGTCTCCTGCCTCCTGGCGAACCTCTACCTCGACCCGCTCGACCATTGGGTCAAGGACGAGCTGGGTTGGGGGTGTCTTTCTGCACCGCGATCGCGCTGCCGTGACGGAGATGCAGGCGCGGCTGGCGGCGCGCCTGGCGGAGGAGCTCGGGCTGACCCTGAGCGCCCGCAAGACCGAGGTGCGGCGCACCGGCAGCGGGGTGGACTTTCTGGGCTACCGCCTGTTCTATCACCACCGCCTGCTGCGCCGTAAGAACATGGGCAGGGCGCGGCGCCGGCTGCAGCGGCAGGCGCGCGCCTACGCGGCCGGCCAGATCGACGCCGCCGACGTGCGGCGCAGCCTCGCCGGCTGGCTGGGCCACGCGCGCTTCGCGGGCGCCTACAGCTTCCGCCGCCGGCTGCTGGGCGCCGTGCGGCTGCGCAGAAGCGCGGGAGCGCCCGCCGCACCCGTCCTGGGCGCCCGCGGCGGCATGAACGGCCCGCCTACGGCAGCCACCTGAGATCCAGCCGCTTCTCGTGCACGGCGCAATCCCGCAGATAGAGGTTGATGAGGTTCTGGTACGGCATCCCCAGCTCCCCGGCGAGCGACTTGAAGTAGGCCACCGTCGCCGTGTCCAGGCGGATCGTGATGGGCTGCTTCAGCTGCTTGAGGTAGGGGTTCGGCTCACCCTTCATCGCGCCGAAATCGTAGTGCTGCCTCATGGCGTCACCTCCCCTTCCAGTACTCGGCCTCCTCCGCGCGGTCGGCCTTCCGCGCGGAGACGATGCGGATCACGGCGTCGCCGGCGCGAACACAATGGCAGACGAGAGGCGTCCGCAGCTGGAAGCTCATGCCGAGCATCAGAAACCTGTCCTCGGTGGCCGCCTGATCGGGGTCGAAGAAGCGCATGGCGTGCTCATCCAGGAAGACCGTCTGCGCCTCCTCGAAGGAGACGCCGTGCTTGCGCTTGTTCGTGCGGCTCTTCGGCCCGTCCCACTCAAACCGGATCTCAGTCATATGTACACTGTACTTCTTCTTGGAGGGGCAGTCAAGGAGGTCATGGCGGTCCGCGGAGAGGAAGACGAGCGCTTCGTCGTCTGCCGGAGCCCCGCAGGCGCCGCGCGCGGCGGCGCCTGTGCCGTCCGGCCCCGTCGCTTTCGCCCGGGGATAGTCGTCAAGGGCGAGACTTCGAGCCTCCGGGAGCGGCGCGCGGGGTAGTGCCGCGAGGGCGCCCGCCAGCATGCCGCCACGACGAAGGCGGCCGGCCCCGCCGGCGCGACCGCGTGTCGTCGCGGCCGTCAGGTAGACTGGGCTCGATAGCGTCGTCGGGGGCTAACAGGCAGCTCGAGCAGACTCGCTGCGCTCGCGGCTGAAGCCACGCGCGTTGGCTGATCGGCGAGATCGACAGGGAGGTGGTGAAGGATGGAAGCGGTACAGGTGCAGCAAGTCATCGCGAGAGATGGGGAGGTCCTGATCACGGGCTTACCGTACAAGCGAGGACAGGCCGTCGAGATCATCGTGTTTCTCCAACCTGCCCCGCCTCTGCCGCGTGCTCGTTTGACCGTGGGACGGCTGCGCCGATCGGGGCTGATCGGTCTGTGGCAGGACCGTGATGACATCGGCGACAGCTCTGTCTATGCGCGCCGCCTACGGGAGCAGGCTCAACAGCGCGGGGACGTCCAGCTATGATCCTGCTCGGGTAGCGACGTGCTCATCGATCTGCTGCGCAGGCATCCCCCGGCGGTAGGGTGGTTCGACGCGCTGCACGAGGATGAAGAGCTGGTGGTGTCTGGAACAAGAAGGCGTGCAGCACGAGCTGGCGACGTATGGGGTCGTATGGCTCTCCCCGACGGATTGCGACAGGGCATTGGACGTGTTCGCCCTGTATCGCCTGAGCCACAACGCAGGGCTGCTGGATGTGCTGATCGGGAAACCGCTGTGGCCTTGGGCATGCCACTGCACACATTCAACCAGAGACATCACAGCTTCTTCCCCGGACTACGGACTGTCCAGCCGTACACAAAGAGCGGCTGAGAGAGTCGGTCGAGACAGAGGCGCCTGCCACCCCACTCTGCCCCCCGTTCTTCCTGAGTCTCCCGAAACGGCCGCCCGGCCGCCCGACGCTCCTCTGCGAGCGCTGCATCACGGCGACCGCCGTGGTCGAGCTCATGGGGCTCATGCGCACCTGGATCACCTGGGCCGGAGTAAGGACCTATCCCGCCAGGTCTGCACGCACGGATGCGCCCGTGGACACGTCGCGGCTGCGGCCCCTCCCGGCTGAACCGCGCGAGGCGGGCCGATGCCGCGGGAGCATCAACAAGAACTACTGGAGCAGTGGTATGCCAACTACGGACATCAGGCCGGGAGAACGGGTCAAGGACGCGCATCTCACCGAGGTCACCTTGAGCGTGGACTTGATGGATGGGCGCACGATCACCGTCCCGCTGGTCTGGTATCCGCGCCTGCTCCACGCCACGCCGCAGCAGCGGCTGAACTGGCGCGTGTGTGGCGGCGGCTACGGCATCCACTGGCCGGACGTGGACGAAGACCTGAGCAGCGAGGGATTGCTGCGGGGCGCGCCCGCTCCACGCGGCCGCCTTGCCGTCCCCCCGACCTCAGCGGGTGTGCCTGCTTGAGCGCCGCCTGCGCCTCCCGACGGTATACTCGGAGGCAGCCGAGACGTTCACTGACCAGAGGTGCAGCGTGAGCCTTCACCTGGAGATCGAGCACGAGCGCGTCGCCGACTTCTGCCGCCGCAATCCCATCCAGCGCCTCGCCTTCTTCGGCTCCGTGCTGCGCGACGACTTTGGCCCGCAGAGCGACGTGGACGTACTGCTCGAGCTCACGCCCGAGGCGCAGGTCACCCTCCTCGACATGGTCCGCATGCAGGATGAGCTCAGCGCGATCATCGGTCGCCGCGTCGACCTCCGGACCAAGGGCTTCCTCAGTCGCTACTCCCGTGACGAGGTCGAGGCCGCCGCCGAGGTCGAGTTTGTCGCGTAGCGGAGACTGGGTGCGCCTGCGCCACATGCTCGACGCCGCGCGCATGGCCGTCGCGTTCGTGTCAGCGCGTGATGCGGACGATAGCGTGGAAGCAGATGATCGGCATGCGCCACGTGCTCGTGCACGACTACTTCGACGTGGATGACGCGGTGGTCCTGAGCACAGTGCGCGTCTATCTGCCGTCGCCGGCGCACGAGCTTGAGCGCGTACTGGAGGAGGACGGCGAAGCCTGACGCACGAGCAGGCGCGCGACCTCGGCCTGCTGGAGCCCGGCGAATCCGCCTGGCTGATCACGGACTGGAAAGCGAGAGTGGAGCGCATATGAGCATCGCCCTGGAAGACGTGTACAAGCCCTCCGGCGACGTCGTCGCCCGCGAGATCGAGGGCGAGATCATCATCGTGCCCCTGGTCGCCGGCATCGGCGACATGGAGGACGAGCTGTTCACCCTGAACGACACCGGCAAGGCCATCTGGGACCAGCTCGACGGCCAGCGCAGCCTCGCGGGCGTGGTGACTGCGATCGAGACGGAGTTCGAGGGGGCCGAGGACGGCGCCATAGAACGCGACGTGCTCGGCCTCGTCGCCGAGCTCGTCACGCGCAGGATGCTGGTCGCCGCCTGAGGCGGGGCGAAGGCGGCGCCCCTACCACCTCGACGCTGCCCAACGTGACGCGGCGGCGCATCTTGCCCTTCAACAAAGGCGTAGGATCGGCCACGAACGCGGTGACCGGGGTGCAGCGGGGTTCACGAATTCTGTCGTGACTCCCGACTTGACATGTATCGTGATGGATGGGAGAGCAAGCAAAGGCGGGTAGAGAATGTCTGTCCTGGACAAGATCAGACTCTTGGAGAGGTACGTTTCCACTGACCCATCAATGATCGATTCGGTCATGGAAATGGCCATCGACAAGCTACTCACGCGGGAAGGCACGCGTATGGGTGATATGCATCTGAGAATCAACGCTCAGATCGCCGCCTTCGAAGCGCAATACACCATGAGCTCGGAGGACTTCCGGAGCCGCTATGACAAGGGCTCTATCGGTGATGACATGGGTTTCAGCGCCATCTTTCCATGATCCGCAAGAGTTGACCACTTGAATGAAACCATCAGGCAGTAGTCCGGAGTTCTTCATCTACGTTGTCGAAGAGAAACGTCACTTGGTTTTGGAGAAGTATAGTTTCCACTGGCAAGACAAAGAGGGATGTCTGCTCATTCGCATGGATAACGCGCCGCATTTCCCAGGCATGCCAAACGCTCCACATCACGTTCACAAAGGAATGGAAGTCGTGGAGGCTCTCCTGGAAACGCCGGAGCTACTACTGTTTCTGGACGAAATAGAAGGAATGGTCGTGTCGGCAGACACACTGTTCAGAGATCCGCCAGCGGAGCTGCCGTGACCTTTCGGTAGGTAGCCGAGCTCGTCGAGGTCGGACTGCAGGCGCCCGGCGCCGGCCTCGTCGATGATGCGCAGGTGGGCGCGGCCGAGGCCGCGCCCGGCGTCTGCTCAGCGGAGCGAGCGACCGGAGTCTCGCCCTGCGAGGCCCGTCCGCGCCTGCCGCCGCCAGGCTCGCGGCCACTGCACGATGGGGCCGATCACACCTGATCTGCGCGGTCGGCGCCGGAATGGGGATTCCACACTTGCCTTGCCTGTCTCCCTTCATCGTCCTGCGGGCGCTACGGGCGCATAGCGAGGGCGGGAGAGGCGCTGCCGGCCATCCCGTCAAGGCGGATCGTGAAAGGGACGGACGGGGGCCCCGCACAAGGGTTGCCGCCCGTTCCGTTGGAGCAGCGCCATTGAGAACAAGGGACATTGTGCGATAGAGCAACAGGAGGCACTTTCAAAGCTGAGGTCTATATCGAAACTTCGGTTATCAGCTATCTCACACCGCAAGAGCTGAGGGAAGAGGTCCAGGCCATGTGGCAAGATCCTATCGTCGCGGAAACACGCGCCCTGAGAGAGCAATACGCCGATCAGTTCGATCACAATGCTGACGCGATATTTCAGGACATTCTGCTGAGGCAGACTGCGTCTGGCAAGAAGCTGGTTTCATTCAGGCATCGCCAGCCGGTTCTATCGCACATGACCATCCCCTTCCGTCCGGTTGCGCGTTCAGCCTCCGGATCCGGATCGACGAGCGGCGAGAAGGCGGACATGGCGCGCCACACGCGCCGCAGCCGCCGCAGCCATGGGAGCCGCGGCGGCGGGGTAGTACTGTAAGGGAAGATAAGAAGAGTCGGCAAATCCTTATCTTCCCCCGGCGATCGAGCCTGCGGATGGTCGTGCGCGGCCCGACAGTCAAGGAATCCTTGTCTTCCCTTTTCGTACTACCCCGCGCCGGAGCCGCCGGGGTCGCCGCGGCCGCGCGCGCGCCGGGAGCGCTGCCGGCTGCGCGCCCGCCGGGCGCCCCTTTCGTGGATCACCGGCGCCTGAGCGACGGGGATGGTCATGCTATCGCAGTCCCCACCCCTCACGGCCTCTTCCGCTGAGTGATTCCTGAAGGGGCAGTCGCTCAGCTCCGCCGGCGGCGCCCTGCCCGCCGGGAGCGGCGAGGGCGCAAGTCAAGCGCCGGATCCCTGGGCGCCCACCGGGGCTCGCTCGACCCCGTCCGCGCCTGCAGGCCCGCTTTGCGGCCATGGCGTTGCGCTTCAGCAGGCGCACCTCCAGCGGTCGTGGGCCCCGCATCTTGTCGTCGCCCGCGGAACCGGGCAGGGCGTGGTCGCTGGGCCGCTCTGCCCGCAGCCGCACCGACCTGCGACTCGGTGCCCGGCAGCCCGCGGCCACGAAAGGCGAAGCTGAGCGGCGCGGTGAAGCGCCACCGCCCGCCGATCCGGGCCACCGGCGCCCCTTTGAACCCGGTGTTCATCATGAAGGTCGTGCGCCTCGTCGTCGGCTTCCTGTCCCAGCCGGAGATCTTCGAGGCGGTGCGCTCCAGGTAGCGGCGGATGAGGGGGTGGGGTCCAGGGCGGCGCGCCCTCGCCGGTCGCCGCCCCCGCGGCGGCAGGGTAACGCGGGGAAGCTCGGACCTTGACTAATGTACATAGCACGCACTATATTGCACTAACCATGAGAGACGCAAGAGAGATCCTCACAGCACTGCGGGCGCTCGAGGACAGCAGGCGCCGCCTGATGGACGCCCTCCTGCACTCCGAGGAGCTCGCCGTGGGCACGCTGCGCAGGACGCGGCGCCCCTGCGGCAATCCGCGCTGCGGGAAGTGCGCCGCGGGCCCCTCGCACGAGCAGGTCGTCTTCTACTACGCGACGCCGGAAGGCAGGCGCACATCGACCTTCGTGCGGCGCGCCGAAGAGGCGCGCTTCGAGCAGGCGGCGCGGCGCTACGTCGACTTCCGCGCGAACCTGCGGGCGCTCAAGCGGCTCGATGCCGAGGAGCTCGATCTGCTCCGTGCCTTGAAGGCGAGCAGGGCGCTTGATCCGGGCGGCCACAGAGCTTGACTCCGTGCGGCATCGGGCGCCCAGGGGAACTACGGCAGGTTCCGCGCGCTTGCCTCGAGACGGCTGCGGCCGGAGATCGGGGCGTCCCCCACTGATCGCGTGACATGACCAGCACACTGGTCATCTATTCCGCCACACTACCATCAGGATGGTCACGTGAGTCAAGACGACAACAGGCTGTTCGACATCCTGGCGAATGGAGCTTCTTGGTGCTAGTTTGGCAATACATTGCAAATGTACATCTACTTCAGTACAATTGCAGTACGCAAAGGAGGTGCGGCCATGCCTAAAAACGCAACCATAACCCTACGGATCGAAGGGGAATTGAAAGCAGATGCGGAACAGATCTTCAGGAGACTGGGACTCAGCACAACTGAGGCGATCAAGATATTTCTGAGCGCCGTGCGCAATCGACGGGGGATTCCGTTTCCCGTCCAGTTGGACGAGCAGCGAATGGCCGGGGCGCCCCTCTCATGTGACAGAAAAGCCACTCTCGATGCCATCATGGGGAAGTATGCCAGTATTACCCCCAGTGAGGAGTTTGCACGCATCAAGCAGGCGGAGATCGATGATGAAGAGAGAAAGCCGCGCTCATGACGACCTGTGTTCTGGACGCTTGCGCCCTGATCGCGCTGCTGCGGAACGAGCCAGGAGGAGGAGCTGTTCGGTCTCTACTCGCTGATGATGAATGCCGCTGCTTCATCCATGCTGTCAATCTCTGCGAGGTCTATTACGACTGCCTTCGCAACTACGATGAGGCGAAGGCGGATCAAATGCTTGACGATCTTGCGATCTGCGGGCTATTGCTCCGGGATGATATGGATGCAGAGCTCTGGAAGAAGGCAGGGCACTTGAAAGCGCGCGGTCGCATTGCTCTTGCCGACGCCTTTGCCGTCGCCCTGGCAGAAAGGGAACATTCGACTCTGGTTACCTCCGATCACCATGAGTTCGATCCGCTTCTTGCTTCGGGAGCGCTGCCGATCCGTGTTCGGTTCATCAGGTAGTTTCCACGGTATCTGTTCAACCGGTGTGAACCGAGGCAGTGAAGCATGCTCGCGCCGGCATGCACTACCCGGGGTCCGTGGGCGAGCTCCAGGCCTGGTTCCGAAGCGATGCGGACTGCTCGACTACCTGGAGTGGCTGCGCTGGCCCGCCGGCTTCGTCTGCCCGGGCTGCGACCACGCTGGGGCGGCGGGGAGGATCCCGGTGATTTGCCGCCCGCCGTGCACCGGGTCGTCTCGCCGGCCAGGCGCCGGCTGCTGGGCGCCCATCAGGTCAGGGCGCGGTGGACGACGCGCGCTCGGCCGGCTACCTGAATGAGCTCGTGTTCCTTTTCAACCGCCGCCGCTCGCGCAGCCGTGGGATGCTGTTTCACCGGGTGCTCGATCTCGCCGTCGCTCACGACCCGGTGCGCTACGAGGACCTCATCGCCCGCCCGCGGCCGCGGGCAGCGCCGCCCGCGCCACCGGGCGCGCGGGCGCCCGCCGAGCCTGAAGCGCCCTCCAGCGAACCGCCCGTGGAGAGCTGCCGACCGCGATTCCTCCGGTTGAATGGATACCCCGAAGTCCGTTGATGACTCCCCGAATGCGGCAGGATCGTATCCTTGCGGTGACCGGCGCCCGGCGGACGGGAAAGACGACCTTGTGCGAGAGGCGATTCCCGGAACGGGGTATCCACATATCTTCTATGGGGCGAGGCGGATGGCGCCGCTCCTCGTCCTCTGGGTCCTCTTCGCCGTCCTGACCCTTATCCCGCCCGCCCCCCCGAAGTGGGGTCCGGCCTGGGCCAGCCGTTGCGACGGAGTGCGGAAAGTCCGTCAGGCGACGGGAAATCGCACGCGGCGTCTCCGAAATCCTGTCTGAATGAAATTGTCGCGTTCGGCCTTCTCGATCTTCTTCAAGGCCAGCTCCAGAAGGAGCTCCCTCTTCTCGGGATCCCTCTTCGCGGTCTTCCTGTATCTCCGCAGTCCCAGGCGGTCGCGGAGCAGCAACATCTCGGTGGCGGACGTTTGTTGTCGCGCTTCACCCGCGGGTCTCATAAGGCTTCCCGGTCTTTCAGCGCGCGAAGCTCGGCCAGAGTGTCGTTCTCCCGAAGAGCCGCCATCTTCTCGAGATAGACCCAGTCGAGCTCGTCCCGATAGCGCGCGATCAGAAGCTCCGCCATTTCGCAGTCGACTTCGGATCGCCAGTGCTTGCACGCGTTCATCCGGTCGATGATCAGGTCTTCGAGGCCGATGACGACGCAGCGCAGGCCTCCTTCGATCTCGACGGTCTCGCGCGGGGCGTCCTCGCCGGCGAGCGCGGAAGCCGGAGCCTCAACGGCCATGTCCAGGCCCTCATGGACCCAATAGCGACCCTTCTTGACAAAGTCCAGCTCCCGCAGCGCCGCGTCCAGAGCGTCGCGGTCGACGTAGGCCAGGTCGATGTCGGCCGTGAAATAGACCTCGCGAGTGTAATAGGAAAGGGCCAGCCCCCCTATGAGCACCGGAGCCGGCTTGCCCCGGTCCTCCAGAACGCGGGTGATCAAAGCGGTCATCAGCATCTGGCGGGCGAAGGGGGCTTCGGTCGTGGCGATTCTCGCGAGGATGTCTCTGCTGTCCACGGGCTCATGATGACAACAGCGGAGAGGAGAAACAAGTCTGGAGCGGCGCTCGACGCCGATGGATCCGCAGGCAGATGCCCGGCGCGGACACCGGCCGCGCTCAGTCGATCTTCCAGGCCGACGATGCGATCGAATATCAGGGTGGCACGATCGGCGCACGCGGCCCTGACGGTCCGCCAGTCGCTCCAGCGCGGATCGAGGTTCTTGTATCCGCCCAGGTCGAGCTCTTCGAGGCCGTAGGGCAGCGGATCGGCAAGTTGGATCTGCACCTGCTGCAGGGCCGATTCTTCGTTCGGCTGTGGATACAGATCGTCGAAAGGCCGCAGGGCCTCGACCATGTTGTCGGCGCCCATATGTTCGGCCAAGGCGACGAGATCGAGATAGTCGCGGGTCGCGTTCCGCTTGAGGATCAGCACCCCCTTGAGGCGCAGGATCTCGGCTTCCGTGGGGACGGTGAGCTTTTCACCCAGGTACTCGATCTGGGTGGTTTCCAGCGGTTCATCCCGTATCAGCTGCCGCACCCCTGTCTCGATGCCGTCCAGGCCGCCGAGGATCTGCACAGGACGCGTGACGCGGGCCGTCTTCCAGCCGGCGACCGACTCCAGCTCGGCCAACGCCTGATCGAAGCGCTGCCGCAGATCGGTGAGGACATGATCGGCGTCGGTGGACAAGCGCTGCTTCGCGTACAACGCCGAAGCGCTTCCGCCCACGAGGACGGCCCCCGGCAGGATGCGTTGCAGGCGGGCGGCGGAGGCCAGCACCTGCTCCCACTCAGGCCAGGCGCCGTTCGGCATACTGCTTCCAGAAATGGTAGCGCTGGGCGGAGGGATCGGCGACGTGCGCCTGGCATACCCGCAGCGCCTTTTCCAGCACGGCCCGGTCAGCCAGCACGGCCGAGCGCAGCTCGGCCCAATCCCGCCGCTTGCCGCGCGCGATCACGTCGTCGATGGCAGCCAGGGTGAATCGTTGATGGGTGAGGTGACGGTGCAACATAGCAGGATCATACGACCGAGATCACGGGTTCTCCATCACAGCGGTGGTCGCGCGCGCGGCGCCGACCGGCAGGCGGGTCGCCGCGCCGGAGCCTTGCTCCACACAGAGCCCTGTGTCACTCTCTGTGTGGAGAGGTGGAACATGGCTGCGAATCTGGCGATGGACGACGCGCTCATCGTCGATGCCGAGGAGGGCGTTCTCTCATCGACGAGCTCAACGGGCTGATCGACGATGTGCGCGTAGCGATGATCGGACCCACATGACCATCCCCTTCCGTCCGGTTGCGCGTTCAGCCTCCGGATCGACGGCCGCGAGAAGGACGACATGTCGCGCCGCGGCCGTCGCAGCCGCGGGAGCCGCCGCGGCGGGGTAGTACTGTGAGGGAAGATAAGGAATCCCGGCGAATCCTTATCTTCCCTCCGGCAGCCGAGCCTGCGAACGGCCGTGCGCGGCCCGACAGTCAAGGAATCCTTGTCTTCCCTTCTAGCACTACCCCGCCCGGGAGCCTTCAGCGCAGAAGTCCTCAGCGCGAGAGCGACCGCCAGAGTGGTGCGTTGGTGCGCCTGCACCAGTGCGCACCGTGTCACCGTGTCGCCCGCGCACCACAACGCCGAACCGCCAAGCTACCCTCGACGCACACCTGGGCCGCCGCGCCGCGCCGCCGGGCGCCGGGTCCGTCGCCTTCAGCCACGCCCCGCTCGGCGACGTCTGCCACCGCGCCCCTCGCACGACGCCGGCGCCGTCGTCGTCAACTCCCGCGCGACACGAGCCGGCCAAACGGCGCTGAGCTGAGCGCCGGCCCGTTGGTCGCGTCTTGCGCTGCCAGGACACGGCGGCCGGTCCGGGGAGCGGAGAGTGGTGAATGGACGCTGTCTGGGCGGGATGCATCGAGCGATCCGTCGTTGGCGCGAGGAGGTGGTCGACGATGCCGGCGTTCAACGCGCCGCGCATCGATGTCGCGGCCTCCGACAGCCTCTCTCAACCATGTACCCGGCGCGGCGGGCGCACCCGGCGCTCCGTGCCGGCGCCCGGCGTGCGGGCGCGCCCGGCGCTCCGTGCCGGCGCCCGCCGGGAGCACCTCCGGGTTCATGCGCGCAATCGTGAGACGTGTACGCGCCGGGGAACGCCGTGGAGAATGATGAGGTAGACCGTGAAGCCACCGCCCGGCAGCCTGTGGGTCTTCCAGATGGAAACGGTACAGGTGCAACAAGTCATCGCGAGAGATGGGGAGGTCCTGATCACGGGCTTGCCATACAAGCGAGGACAGGCCGCCGAGATCATCGTGGTTCTCCAACCCGCCCCGCCTCTGCCGCGTGCCCGTTTGACCGTTGGACGGCTGCGCCGATCGGGGCTGGTCGGTCTGTGGCACGACCGTGATGACATCGGCGACAGCTCTGTCCATGCGCGGAGACGGCGCTCAGCCCTTTCGGAGCCGACCTTCTTCGCAGCTCAGCCGGGACAGTTCGATCTCCAGCCGCACCCATCGCGAGGTGAGCTCCCGGAACCTGCCGTAGTTCTCCAGCTCCTTCTCAAGCGCGGGAATCTCATTCGGCCTCACGTACCTGGTGTGGCCCTTGCCCAGGTAGCTGTAGCTGAGCTGCTGGTACTCACCGCCGCGAGTGCGCTTCTGGGCGGAGAGGCTGCCCGGGTGCATGCGGCCCAGCCCGGCGAGGCTCAGCTTGATCGCGGCGATCTCCGCTTCCAACTCTGTTTGAGAGGCGCTCATCGTTGTATCATAGCTTGACTACAACGAACTGTCGAGGGCGGCCCCCCGGGAGAGGACGTGAGCCATGAGCGCCGCGAGATCCGTCGAGGGGAAGCGCGCCCGTGCTCTGGCTGCCCAGCGTGAACTCTCCGGGCGTCGCCTGCGTCGCGGCCTTCTTGACGTGCGTCACCGCCATCTGTCAAATTGCATGCTGTCAGATGGCAATGCTGTCAGATGACCGGGCAAGGACGCACCGACCAACCGACCAACCGACCACGAAGCGAGGCCTCGTGCCGACTCGACTGGAGCGCTACGAGCGCGCCTACCGCGCCCTGGCCGCGGAGCTCGCGGGCATCGGCTTCATCAGCCAGGGCAGCGTCGTGGTGCGCTACACCACCTGCGGCAAACCGGGGTGCCGCTGCCAGGGCGACCCGCCGCGGCGCCACGGCCCCTACTACCAGTTACCAGTGGAGCCGCGCCGTCGCCGGCAAGACGGTGAGCCGCCGGCTCAGCGAAGGCGAGGCCGAGCTCTACCGTGGCTGGATCGCCAACAGGCGCCGCCTCGAGGAGATCGTCGCCCAGATGGAGCAGGTCTCCGCAGCGGCCGCTGAGCTGCTCCTGCGTCAGGCGACCCCGCCGAAGGCGCCCCGGCCGGCGAAGCGCTGAGCAGCATTGGTGGGGCGAAGGAGGCGCCGCGCGCGGCGGCGTCGGGCGCTTGACACACCGGTATGTCGGTCAGAGGCTGCCAAAGAAGCACCGGTATATCGGTAGGTGGTGTCATGCGCTCGGCGAAGCTTCTCGAGATCCTCGCGAGTCACAACCGCTTCTGGTCGTCTGGCCGCATCGATGCGGGCGTGGACCGCGACATCCTGCCGGCCTGCCTGCGGCAGGTGGACGCCAAAGAGGTGGTGGTCATCAAGGGGGTGCGGCGCGGCGGCAAATCCACCCTCATGGCGCAGATCATCAGGGCGCTGCCGGCGCGGGGAGAAACGCCGACGGGCATCCTCAGGGTCGACCTCGAGGAGCCCCTCTTTGCGCCTGAGTACGGCGCCGATCTCCTGGAGCGGATCTACCGCCTCTGGCGGGAGCGCGTGCAGCCCGAGGGCCGCTGCCTGCTCTTTCTGGACGAGGTCCAGAACATCCCAGGCTGGGAGCGCTGGGTGCGGGGCCGCACCGATACGGAGGATCTCAAGGTCTTCGTCTCCGGGTCTTCGTCCCAGCTTCTCTCTCGCGAGGTCGGCGCCAAGCTCACCGGCAGGCAGGTGTCCTTCGAGGTCTTCCCCCTCTCGTTTCCCGAGTATCTGCGCTTCAAGGGATGGGGGCCATCACGCCCCTGAAGTACGCCGCAGGCAAGGCTGCCATCCGCCGGCGCCTTGCCGACTACCTGCAGTACGGCGGCTTCCCCGAGGTGGTCCTCAAGGAGACGTTGGAAGACAAGGAATTGCTGCTGAAGAGCTACTTCGAAGATCTGCTCTACCGGGACATCGTGGCTCGCCATGAGGTGCGGGACGTCGCGAATCTGCGGAATCTGGCGGTGTACCTCCTGACGAACATCGCCCGCCCCACCAGCATCAACAAGCTGAAGCGCAACTTCTCCATCTCCCAGGACAAGACGGAGCACTACGTGTCGGCCATCCTGGAGAGCTGCCTGCTGTCGCGGCTGCAGTTGTTCTCCTACTCCCTGAAGAGCAGCCAACGGGCGGGCTTCAAGCCCTACACCGTCGATACGGGCCTCACAAACCGGGTCGCGTTCTCGTCTTCCGAGGATCTGGGGTGGCTCGCGGAGAACGCCGTCCACGCCCACCTGGTGCGGGCGCACGAAGAGGTCTACTTTCTTGCCGACGGCGGCGAAACGGCTTTCGCTGTCAAGGAGGGGATGGGGATCGTGAAGCGGATCCAGGTCTGGTACGCGGACACGGCGGAGAGCGCGATCCCGGACCGGGAGCTGGCCGCCTTCCGCGCCCTTCCCGCCGCGCCCGGAGAAGGCGAGTGCATCCTCGTGACCAACGACTACGAGGACGTCATCGCCGCGGGCGCCGCCCAGGTCGCCTGCGTGCCCCGCGTCAAATTCCTGCTGCTGGGTCTGTAGGCGGCGTTTCGCGGCTGATCGGGGGTCCGGCCCGGGGCCTGGCCGGCATGGGCCGGTCCGCCGGGGCCGCCGGGGGGGGTAGTGCGAATCGGTAAGATAAGGAATGGCCCTTTCCTTATCTTACCGATTCACGACATGCCGCCCGGCGGGCGCGCAGCCGGCAGCGATCCCGGTGGGCGCGCGGGCGGCCGCGACGACCCCGGCGGCCCCGGCGCGGGGTAGTACGAAAAGGGAAGATAAGGCATATGAGCATCTCCCCAGAGCGTGTCTACAAGCCGTCCGACGATGTCGTCGCCCGCACGAGATCGAGGGCGAGATCATCATCGTGCCCCTGGTCGCCGGCATCGGCGGCATGGAGGACGAGCGGTTCACCCTGAACGACACCGGCAAGGCCATCTTCGATGGCGCCGAAATACCCTTCGCCATTCGCCGATCCCGAGGGGGGGGCATTCCCCTTGTCAGCATCTTCCTCTTTGTGCAGCGCCTCGTTCCGCATCGCTGGAAGTTCAGGGCAGCACAGGGCCCAGCATCCACTGCCACGCCGGCATGACCTGGATCGTCCCCGCGGCCACCTCGATCTGCTCGCGCTCGTGAAGGGTGACGATCACGGCCTCGGAGAGTCGTAGCTCGGTCATCGCCTCGGCCACGGCGCGAACCTCTCGCTCCCTGGTACCGGCTGCCCCGAGATCGGCGCACACCTGGATGAGCCGCGCGGCGGCGAGCTCCTCGGGGGTACGGCGAAGGCCAGGAAGGCGTCTTCGAGGTGACCCAGCAGCGCGTGCAGCGTGTCCTTGCCGACCTCGATGCCCTGGGAGCGCAGCGCGTGATGCGTCTTGTTGACGGTGAACAGCCGTGCCGACGACTGCAGCACCGCGCGCACGAACGAGCGGGCGGCCACGACGTTGGACATGCGATGCCGCTCGATGATGTCTCGCAGCAGGACGAGCTCCACGTAGTCTTGGAGCGTCTGGACGCGCGTGGGCTCATCGAGCTCCTGCACGGCGGGGAACCCGCCGACATCCAGATACCGACTGAACAAGGCCTCCAGACGGCTGCGCATCTGGGCGCCGGGAAGCGAGCTCGGCAGCGCTACCCCCGCATGCCGCACGGTCTCGGCGAAGCTGAACGGGAGCATCTCCACCGCGTGCCCGCTCCCCCGGAATTCGGTGGAGACCTCGCGAGAGAGCAGCTTTGCGGACGACCCCGACACATAGACGCGCGCCCGCTCTGCGTCGAGCACTCTGCGCAGGAACCGCGACCAGCCGGGCACGGCCTGGATCTCGTCGAAGAGGAGAAAGGCCCCCTGCTCCCGCGCCGAAGGATCCATGACACAGGCGCGCATGCCTTGTAATGAGGTAACGAAAGCCGTAACCTAAGAGCAGGATGCAAACGCTGACCGAGATGATCTTCCGTCTTTCGCCGCCCGGCGGGCTCTTCGATGAGACGGCCGTCCGCAATCTGTTCCCCGGCCGGTCCGAAGCCGCCCGCAAGGTCCTCGTCCATCGCGCCTTCTCCAGGGGAGAGATCGTCCGGCTCAAGCCGGGGCTGTTCCTTCTCGCGGCGGAGCTGCGCAAGACGCACCCTCATCCTTTCGTCATCGCGGCCCTGCTGCACTCCCCCTCGCACATCAGCCTGGAATCCGCGCTTGCCCACCACGGCCTCATTCCGGAGGCGGTCTACGAAGTCGCGAGCGTGACCTCCGCCCGAAGCCGCACCTTTACGACCCCGGTCGGCGTGTTCAGCTTCACGCGTGTCCCGGCCGCACATCCAAGAGCGGGCGTCCGCGCCGAAAGGATCGACGGCCGGAGCTGGGCGTTCATCGCCTCGCCGGAGAGGGCCATCGCGGACTTGATCTACGCGAGGAAGGAGGTGACCTGGGAGCAGGACGGCGCCGCCTTTCTGACGGACTCCATGCGCATCGAACGGTACGACCTCGACGCCCTCTCTTGCGATACTCTGAATGAGGTGGGCGACAGCCTCCGGGACCGCCGCACCGTGGACTATCTCCAGGGACTGCTCCGGGAGCTGAAGCAATGACCGCGCACCTGCTCGAAGACAGACTGAAGGACTACGCTATCGCCGGCGCGCTCGACCAGGAGAACGTCCTGCGGGAGCTGATCCAGCAGTACGTCCTGGCGAGCCTCGCCCGGGCCGGCTTCTTCTCGGGCGAAGGGGCTGTCTTTCACGGCGGGACCTGCCTCCGCATCGTCCACGGCATGAACCGCTATTCGGAGGACCTGGATTTCTTCCTGAAACGGCCCGATCCCGAATTCGCCTGGCGGCGCTATCTCGGGGCGATCCTCCGGGACGCCGCCGGGGAAGGGTTTCAGTTCAGCGTCCCGGACGAATCGCGGCAGAAGGGGGCGGTGAAGAAGGCGCTGATCCGGGCGGCATCCGTCGGCCGCGTCCCGCCTCTGGATCTGCCGTTCGAGCGGGATGCCCAGAAGCTCATCAAGGTCAAGCTCGAGATCGACACCAACCCTCCCGCCGGATCGGATCACGAAACGCGCTACATCGCCTTTCCGTTGACCGCCGCCCTGACCACCCAGACTCTCGGATCCGGATTCGGGATGAAGCTCGCCGCCCTGCTGACCCGGAGGTACACGAAGGGAAGGGACTGGTACGACTTCCTCTGGTATATCAACAGGAAGGCCATGCCGAATCTCGAGCTGCTGCGGAACGCCCTGGAACAGCACGGCCCCTGGGCGGGGGGGGAAGTACCTGCCGATCCCGCGTGGGTCGTAGGCAGACTGAGGGGAAAGATCATCGCTATCGACTGGGGAGTCGTTGGCCGAGACGTGCGGAGGTTCATCCCTCTCCGGGAGCAGGAAGCACTGGGATTATGGGACACGGATTTCTTCCTCCATCACCTCGGCGTCTTCTCCCAGGATCTCCTGCCCTGACAGCTTCGGCCGGAGGCGTGCAGGGCGCCGGCCTGAGCGCCGCCGACCTCGCCGTGGCGGCGGCGGCGCGGGTTGCGCGTTGCCGGGGGACGGGGCGCGCCCTGGGGACTTCACCGGCCAGGGCGCAAGCAGCTCCTCGTGCTCGATGTTCCGATCGAGTGATCGACGCGCTCTGGAAGCAGCCGGAGGACGTCGATGTCGGAGCGCCCGCCATCGCCGCGCCGATAGTGTGCGCTGAAACCGGCAGCGTGCCCTCGCGCTGCGGTGGAAGCCTGCCCACGGAGGCGCTCGATTGGGGCGCCTGTCTGCCGCGTGCGGCCGCGCGGCCGGCTGCGGAGCCGCCGCTCCGCGCGGGCGCGGATCTCGCCCCAGCCGTCTGGCGACGTCGTCGCCCGCGAGATCGAGGGCGAGCTCAGCAGCGTGCTCCTGGTCGCCGGCAGCGGCGACAGGGAGGACGAGCTGTTCACCCTGAACGAACTGTTCGCCCTGAACGCCGCGGGCAAGGCCATCTGGGACCAGTTCGACGGCCAGCGCAGGCTCGCCGAGGTGGTCGCTCACCTGAGCCCCGAGCTCGAGGAGGCCGAGGACGGCGCTGGAGAGCGCGACGTGCTCGGCCTCATCGCCGAGCTCCTGGAGCGCCGCATGCCGGTCGCCGCCTGAGCCGGGGCAAGGCCGGCGCCGCTTCTGCTTCGGCGCTGCGCGCCGCGCGCTCCGCGGCTGTCACCCCCGGCCGCCCGCAGGCGGCGCGCCCGCCGGTCGCGCCCGCCGGGAGGCGCTGCCGGCTATGCACCCGCCGGGCGCCCCATTCGTGGTTCACCGGCGCCTGTGCGAAGGGGATGGTCGTGTCCGCCGAACCACCCGCTGGTCGTTGCTTCGGGGTGTCCGTTCGGCGCCTGTCGGGGCATGATGGCTCGACAAGCTCCCAGGTCACCTGCTGCGGCGGCGCACGTCGCGTCGTCGGCCACTGCGCCTTGGCGGCAGGGTTCGTCGCGCTCGCGGATGCATCGCCGCGGATCACCAGGGGGCCGGCCGATACCATGTCCCGGTGGTCGTGCTCACGCTCCGCGGCCGACGCCGGAGCGGCTAGAAGTCACTCGTGGCCAGGCGTTCGAACTGGCGCCGCACCACGTCGCGCATCCCGTCGGGCGGCTCCGGATACCCCACGTCGGCGTCGCGCATCCCGCTCTCCAGCCGCTCGAGGGCGGAGGTGATCGTGCCGCGCGCGATCGCCTCGGGCACGCCCCACGCGCGGGCCTCGCCCAGCAGGTGGCGGCGCGTGATCTCGTCGATCCGCCACGTGCCCCCGACGGGAAGCGCGGCCCGGCGCTGCGTCGGCAGAAAGAAGAGCGTCGGGGCGACGTCGTAGAGCGGCGCGGGGGCGACCGTGTGCGGACCGGCGTGCACGAGCGAGAGGTTCTTCGCGTGCGCGTCCGTGTCGGCGAGCGCGACCGTCACCACGACCTGTTCGAGCAAACGGACGAGCTCGGCGGGCGCGTCCGCCGCGCGCGCGACGAGGACGTCCGCGAGCCGGCGCAGCGAGGCGTCCCGTGGCCCCTGGTCCCGTGGGTACTTCGCGGCCGGCGCCAGGCCGAGCACCTGGCAGAGGTCCTCCTGGTGCGTTCGCGTGGCGGCGTCGCCGCGGACCTCGCGGTCGTAGCGCTCGACGACGAGCGTCGGGCGATGACCCGGCGCCGAGAGCAGCTCCGCCGTCGCGGCCCGGGTGACGCCGGCGGCGGCGCGGAGCGCCCAAGCCTCGGCGACGGCCAGCCCCGGAAAGCGCACCGGCTCGGGCTTGAGGATGTGCGTGCTGAGCGCGCCGTCGAGCGGGAGCCGCCAGCGACCTTCGCGGCGGGCGAGCAGGAGCTTGTCCTGGGCGCCGCTCAGCGAGAGGCGGACCCGGTGGTCGATCTGGGCGACCCGGCGGGGGAGGGCGTCGAGGCGCTCCCACACCTCGTCGTCGGTGAGCGCGTGGTACGAGCCGGACGCCGGCGGCCGCCCCTCGGGCAGCACTGACACCGCGCCTGCGCACTCCCAGCCGATCGCCGCGAGCAGGCCGAAGGTGTCGCCCCGCTCGACGTCGTGCTCGACCTCGGCCGTGCTGCGGCGTTCTTCCTCGGGCAGTAGTCCGTCAAACCACGCGCCGGTGAAGGCGGGCGACCAGGTGGAATCGTCGTCCTGCCCCGGGGCGACCGTCAGACGCGCGGTCCCGGGGCGGCGCTGGAAGGTGAGCGTGCGGCGCTCGCGGACGAGGTCGCCGACGCGTACGGCGCCGAGCCAGACCGCCAGGGTGTCGGTCATGAGGGGCTCTCGCCTGCGGAGATGATCGAGTCCTTGGGCGCCACGATGAGCTTGCCCCCGAGCAGGGAGACGGCCCTGACGGCGACGGACACGCTGACCGGGCCGCCCCGCTCGAGCGCGATCACTGTCTGGCGGCTGACATCGAGCCACGCGGCCAGCTCGGCTTGTGTCCAGCCCTTCGCCCGCCGCAGGGCGCGGATCGAGCGACCGAGCCCTGCCAGGTCATAGACCTCGCGCACGATGGCACCTCCGAAATGTCTGTTACGACCGACATCGGCTGCGTCTGGTGGATATGTCGACCACGGTCAACATTATTCTGCAGTTTGGCAAATGTCAAGTAAGAGCAACATATGTGCATGCGGGACGAATGCTGATCCTGCTCGACATGTCGGGTCGCGCGTCGCGGGGTCGCGGGGTTGCGGCGGCATCTCGCCGGACATGACCTGTCGATCCCGCGTTGGTCGTCGGGAGACTCAGAGAACAGCTCATCGCTATCGACTGGGGTTCGTTGGCCGAGACGTTGAGAGGCCCATGCACACACCACCTCGGCGTCTTCTCCCTCGACCTCCTGCACTGACGACTTCGATCGGAGGCGTGCAGGATGCCGGCCTGAGCGCCGCCGACTTCACCGTGGCGGCGACGGCGTGGGTTGCGCGTTGCCGGGACATAGGGTACGGCGCGATAGAGCGCGACGTGCTCGGCCTCGTCGCCGAGCTCGTCGAGCGCCGCGTGCTGGTCGCCGCCTGAGCTGGGGCAAGGCCGGCGCTGCTTGCGCTTCGGCGCTGCGCGCCGCGACGTAGCGGCTCTGCCACTTGCCCCCCCGACAATGGAGTACGGTCGACAGCGAACGCGATGACCTGGGGGCGGCGGCGGCGCCATCGCCAGAAGCAGGAGGCGCGAGCCCATGGACGAGCCCACGAGAAGAGCCTGGAGCAGCCCTGAACTGATCGTGCTCGTGCGGGGCAGGCCGGAGGAGGCGGTGCCTACCACGTGTAAGCTGAAGCGTACGGACCACAAGGGGGTCCTTACGTATGTTCAGGGACTGGTCTCGTGTGCGAGAAGGACGCGGTGTCGTGACCCCCCTACCCCTTGATCACTCGGCCCTTGGCCCTCGGGGATCCGTGAAGGAAGGCGGGGTTCACGGACCCCGTCGCGGAAGGCAAGGGGTGTGCACTCCTCCGGCCTTGTGAAAGGGGCGGGCGGGGACCCTGCAAAAGGGTTGCTACCGGCTCCGTGATGCTCCGCGGGGGGGCGCGGGTGGGCTCTTTCCACGTGCGCCCCCCGGTCTTCTTCATGCCTTCCGACGCCTCACTGCCCATCATCGACCTGACCTACCGGCTGGTCCTCGAGGTCGACCGCGCCGTGGGCGAGCTTCCGCGGAGTCAGCGTCCGGGCCTTCAGGCGGCGCGGCGAGTTGGTCACCTTTCCACGACGGGGCGCGCTACACCCGGCGACGCGTTGCCGGTGTCGTCGCCGGCCTTTTCGATGCCGCCAATCCCTTGCGCCTGTGTCGCCCCCGGCCGTCGTCGAACGGAACCGCGCTCTGCCGGCTGAGCTGACACGTCGGGCAAGTCGGGCGAACGCGCCCGGCGTCTCACAGGCAGGAAGGCGCGAGCGGAGCGCCTCATCAGTGCTTCCGACCAGCATGACTCCGAGCGATCGATCCGGAGTCCGCTACGGCTGCCGGTCATGCCTCCGCTGAGGTCGGGTCAGGCCTCGCCGGCGAGCGCGAGAATGCGCCGGCGAACGTCAGCGGAGATCCACATGCCGCTGTCGATGAGACGCGTGACGAGCGGCGCGATGTCTTCCACCAAGCCGCGTGACTTCGCCTCGAACAGCACGCGCAGCGTGCCCCAGACCGGCAGGCCTGCGGCTGTCGCGATCCGCCGCGCGAGCGCGTCGTCCAGCACGACGATGGACCTCGGGTTCTCGAGGGCGAGAGCCAGCGCCGCGAGCTCACCAGCGCCCAGGTCAAGGGTCAGCCACTCAGAGGGGATCACGCGCGGGTCGACGAGGCGGAGCCAGGCAAGATCCGTCGGGTCCGGCACATCGTAGCCGCGCCGGCGACGGTCGCTCAGCTCGATGACGACCGCGTTCGGCGTCCAGATCGCGCCGAGGAACCGAGGCAGCCAGTCGAGCGCGCCGATCCGGTGCAGCTAGACCAGCGGCGAGGTGTTGAAGATGGCGTCAGCCACTGCTCTGCTCAAGATCGTGCAACTCGTCTTCGAGCGGGAACACCCGATAGCGACCCAGGCTGAGCAGAAACTCGACGCGCGCCATGCCGGCCAGGTCGGCGGCGCGGCCCGACGAGAGCCGACCGAGCTCGTACAACTTGACGGCCGCCAGCATCAGCACCTCGCGCGCGAAGCCTGCTTCGTCGGTCTTCTCGGCGGCCGCACCTGATCGGGCACAGTGATCGCGATCTGTCGAAGCGTCATCGGGCACACTCCTTGCCTGTGGCAGGACCCGTGGCACAGATGATGAGGCACTCGCGTGGCCCGTGGCGGGCGCGAGCCCATGGACGAGCCGACGAGAAGGGCCTGGAGCAAGCCTGAACTGATCGTGCTTGTGCGGGGCAAGCCGGAGGAGGCGGTCTTGAACGCCTGTAAGGCCTACGGGCAGGATGCGGCGGATGCATATGCATATGACCGTTACCAAAAGAACTCTGAGGTTGGATGCGTCAACTGCGCGGCGAAGATCGGTACATAGCCCCTCTACCCCTTGATCCCTTGGCCCTTGGGAATTCGTGAAGGAAGGCGGGGTCCACGGACCCCGCCGCGGAAGGCAAGGGGTATGCACTCCTCCGGCTTTGTGAAAGGGGCGGGCGGGGACTCTGCAGAAGGACTGCTGCCCGCTCCGTGATGCTCCGCAAGGGGGGCGCGGGTGGGCTCCTTCCACCTGCGCCCCCCGATATTCGCTATGCCTTCTGACAAATGACTGCCCATCATCGACCTGACCTACCGGCTGGTCCTCGAGGCAAGCCGCGCCGTGGGCGACTCTCCCCGCAGTCAGCGTCCGGGCCTTCCGGCGGCGCGGCGAAGCCGCTGCCTTCAACCTGCTGGAGGCGCTGGGCGCGGCGCGCTACGGCCGCGGCCCCGGGAAGCAGGCGCACCCGGCGGGCGCTTCAGAGGCGCTGGACCGCCGGCGCCTGCTGCGCGCGCCTGGCCACCGGCCTGCGCTGCCGCGGCGCATTGCGAGGCGCTCTCGCGGATGGAGCGCGAGACCGGGCGCCTGCGCGGCGGCCGGCGGAAGAGCGTCGCGCCGCCGCCGGGCGCTTGACGGCCGAGCTGCTCGCCGAGGCCGCCGCCTGCGCCACTCTCCTGCAGGCCTGGCAGGCGCCGCGGAAGCGCCTGCCGGCCGCGGCGCGCTGCGCCTTCGCCGGGCGCCTCGAAGACCGCCTCCTCGAGAGCGGCGACTCCTTGGCGGCGGGGACGTGCGCGCCCTGCGCCGCGCCCGCCGGCTTTCACTCCAGCGGCTCGGGCAAGAAGATCCCCGTGCCCCGCCTGAAGGACCGCCTCGTGCCGCCGGCCCTCAAGCAGGCGCTGCGGCCGCGCGCCGAGCCGTGGAGGCAAACCGACGAGCACGACCCGGCGCTGCGGCGCGGGGACCATGGCGCTCGCGTCTTCAAGGCGGACCATTGGTTCGATCTGGAGAGCTCTCGGGACGTCGCCCGGCGGGGCTGCCGCAACTGGCTCTCGCGATGGCCGTCCGCGGGTGGACGAAGGCCCCGCGCGACCTCAGCCTTGGGCGATCTCGTCGAGCGCTTCGGCGAACGTGGTCAGTTCGGCGCGCAGTCGCGCGAGCATCGACGGGAGGCTCTCGACCAGTTCGCCCACGCGGCGCGCGTCGAGCACGTGGGCGTAGACGTTGCGGACCACGTGGCGAAAACCTCGGTACCGGTCGAGCTCGTCGACCAGGTCCGCGGAGATGACAGCAGGCCGCACGTCGGGCAGCTCGACGGCCATCTGCAGCAGCAGCTCCCGGTGCCAACTGGCGCCGGATGGCGCCGACTGGTCGATGCGCTCCGCCACGATCAGGAAGACGCGCTCGAGGCCGGCGTAGAAGCCGTGCAGGTTGAGTGCGGCCGCGTCCACGTTGTAGCCGCCGGGGCTCCGCGTGGCCTCGGCCCACGCGCCGCCCGCCCTCGCGGCCACCGCCTCCAGGGCCGTGAGCTCCTGCCGGATGCGCCCGGCCACCGCGCGGTAGTCGCCGTTGCTCACAGCGGGACGCCCTCAGCCAGGATGACGGCGCGCAGGCCGGGGGGGCAGGCGCTCAGATCGACGAGGTCGAATTCGAAGTCGCGCGACAGGCAGAGAAGGCGACCCAGGGCGGCGAAGTGCTCGCTGGGGAGCAGCCCCTCGGCGGCGAGGTCGATGTCGGAGCGCTCGCTGAAATGCGTGCCCTCGGCGAGTGAACCGAAGAGGAGCACGCGCGCGGCCCCGTAGCGGGAGCGCAGCAGTTCCGCGGCCTCACGGGCCACCGCCCAGGCGGCCTCACGACGCTCCGCGCGGCGTTTGTCGGACTCCGCGGCGCGGCGCCGCATGGTCTGCCGGTAGGCGTCGAGCTGCTGCGCTGTCAACGTCGAAGACATGGGATGAGTATACCGCCCGGCGTTCGCGTGGCGTTGCGGTCGCGCGGGAGAGCGCCCACCGGCGTGTGGGGCGCATGCTGACGGAGAAGCACGTGGCCACCGTTACCCTGGACCACGCTCAGCTTGGGCTCCGTCTGACCAACGTGGGCGATCTCGCGAAGGATCTCAGGCCGGGCCATCGCGCGCCAGCATGCGGGCGTCGCCCAAGGCCTCCTTGGCCTTGCCCCCGCGAAAGCGGATCAGGAGCTCGTTCACACCGCCAGCCCTTCGCGCTCGATGCTGCGATGCAGGAACATGCCGGCGGCGAGCTCGGAGTCCCAGAAGGCCTTTTCGTAGACGACGACGCCGAAGACGACGCCGTGCTTCAATTCCAGATCGTAGGTGGCGTCGAAGACCCGCTCTTCGAGCGCGTGATCGACGTGCCCGGGAAGCAGCACGAGGACGTCGATGTCGGAGTAGTCACGGTCACCGCCGCGGGCCACCGAGCCAAAGAGCCTCAGCTCCACCTGCGGGCCGAACAGTGCGATCAAGCTGAGCTTAAGATCCTCAAGCGCTGCTGCTGCGTCCTGCCTCATGAGCGCCACGACCTCCCCTCGGTTCCACGGCCGACCATGCTCCCACGGGGCTTGCCCGAGCACGCGGCCGAGGTCGTCGCGCGCCGCCCCCGCGTCGGCGCTGCGCGCCGCCACGTAGCGGCTCTGCCACTTGCCCCCCCCCGATAATGGAGTACGGTCGGCAGCGAACGCGATGACCCAGGGGCGGCGGTGCCGTCGCCAGAGGCAGGAGGCGCGAGCCCATGGACGAGCCGACGAGAAGAGCCTGGAGCAGACCCGAGCTGATCGTGCGGAGCGGGCCGGAGGAGGCGGTGTTGGAGGGCTGTAAGTATGCGGGTTCGCCAGCGTCGTCCGCGGGGTACCCTGGAGCTTGTGGACAGCCGACGATGTGCGGACCATGTAGTGCCACCAGTGGCTCGTGAACGGGTGTGCATCTACCCCTTGATCCCTTGGCCTTCGGGAATCCGTGAAGGAAGGCGGGGTCCAAGGACTCCGCCGCGGAACGCAAGGGGTATGCACTCCTCCGGCTTTGTGAAAGGGGCGGGCCGGGACCCTGCAGAAGGGCTGCTGCCCGCTCCGTGATGCTCCGCGGGGGGCGCAGGTGGGCTCTTTCCGCCTGCGCCCCCCGGTTTTCGTCATGCCTTCTGACGGCTCACTCCCCATCATCGACCTGACCTACCGGCTGGTCCTCGAGGTCGACCGCGCCGTGGGCGAGCTTCCCCGTAGCCAGCGGCCGGGCCTCGGGCGGCGCGGCGAAGCCGCGGCCTTCGACCTGCTGGAGGCGCTGGGCGCTGCTCTGGTGGCAGGTCGCGCTGCGTCGCCGGAGCCTGCGTCACGTGGTACTCTGCAACGAGAGTCGGATTGGTCTGGAGAAGTCCGGCTGAGCCACTCGCTGACTTGGGGTGAACGGTGTCTTCTGCCACCTTCGCCGGACAGGTCACGAGGAACTGGTTTCCGCCTGTCCCGGCGCGCAAGGCCAGACGGAAGAGGCCCGCAGGACAGGCTCTCGCGGGCGCGGTGAATCGCTGAGGGGTAAGAAACGATGACGACGCAAGACAAAGACCTGATCCTCCTGATCCTGGATATGCAGGGCATCGAAGATCGCCTGCGCGAGCTCGAACGCAAGTATCGCCTGCGCTCGAATGAGTTCTATCGCCTCGCCCAGGCGGGCAGGATCGAGCAGCGGCTCGAACTCATCGAGTGGCTGGGACTGTACGAGACCTTCCTCGCGGACGAAGACGAATACCGGCAGCTCCTCGAACGGCAGGTCGAGCCCGTGCTGACGGCCTTGAGCTCGACGCCGTTGCCATCCTGACGTGACCGCCGATCTCCCGGCGTCCATCGCCGACTGCGAGGCGTTCACCTACGGCCTGCCCGGCGCGTTTGCCTGCATCCAGATGTCGATGCTGGTCGTCGTGCAAGCTGGTCCGCTGACCGCGAGCGTCAAAGGGGAGATCCATTTCGGAGGCGGGCCCGAGCTGGCCGGCTCGCATCCTCATCACAAGCACGTTCCCCCCGACATCAAGCATCACCGCGTCCCCGCGCCTGGCCTGAGCTTCCAGGTCCCGAACCTGCCGTTCTTGATCCGAGAGGTCGAGCAGGAGCACCTGTACGATAGGCGAGCCACCGCTGCTCACGGGCCGCCGTCGGGATGTTCTGGAGAGATGACCACCTCGGCCGCAAGGATCGCGGCCGAGGCGGTTCCCGGATTCGGGGGTAAGCGGTGACTCCTGCGCCGATCGCCACGCTGGTCGAGATGATCGAGCCTGTGCCCGCTGCGGCGCAGGAGCAGGTCGCAGAACACCTGCGTGAGCGCCTGCCGGACCTCCCGGGTGAAGGGCGCCGGGAAGAGCTCATCCCGGAAGCTCAGCCCAGCCTGGTCGAGGCGGCGCGCAAGGCTGGAATGACACGGTCACGTGGTTCCGGGTGGGATCCGACGACGGCTGCGAGCGCTCTTCTCATGACCCGCGGCGCGGCCATCGCCCGCGAGATCGAGGGCGAGATCATCATCGTGCCGTTGGTCGCCGGCAGCGGCGACATGGAGGACGAGCTGTTCACCCTCAACGACGCAGGCAAGGCGATCTGGGACAGGCTCGACGGGCGGCGCAGCCTCGCGGGCGTGGTCGCTGCCCTCACCCCCGAGTTCGAGGAAGCCGAGGACGGCGCCATGGAACGCGACGTGCTCGGCCTCGTCACCGAGCTCCTCGCGCGCCGCCTGCTGGTCGCCGCCTGAGGCGGGGCAAGGCCGGCGCCGCTTCTGCTTCGGCGCTGCGCGCCGCGACGTAGCGGCTCTGCCACTTGCCCCCCCGATAATGGAGTACAGTCGGCAGCGAACGCGATGACCCAGGGGCGACGGCACTGCCATCGCCAGAAGCAGGAGGCGCGAGCCCGTGGACGAGCCGACGAGAAGAGCCTGGAGCAAGCCTGAACTGATCGTGATCGTGCGGAGCGGGCCGGAAGAGGCGGTCTTGACCGGGTGTAAGACCGGGGAGGGGCCGTCGAGCGGACCCGCCAGCAGTCACACTGCTCCGTGTTACCCGGTGGTCCAGAGTGGCGGGTCCTGCGACTGGTGCGACGCATATACAGGGACATGATCCCCCTACCCCTTGATCCCTCGGCCCTTGGCCCTCGGGAATCCGTGAAGGAAGGCGTGGTTCAAGAACCCCGCCGCGGAAGGCAAGGGGTCTGCACTCCTCCGACTTTGTGAAAGGGGCGGGCGGGGACCCTGCAAAAGGGTTGCTGCCGGCTCCGTGGTGATCCGCAAGGGGGGCGTGCAGGTGGGCTCTTTCCACCTGCGCCCCCCGACTTGTGCCATGCCAGACAACTCACTGCCCATCATCGACCTGACCTACCGGCTGGTCCTCGAGGACGACCCTGCCGCCGCTGGGCTGCCACGCCACCAGCAGCCCGACCTCGGGCGCGGCGGCCAGGCAGCCGAGCGCGCCTGCCTCACATGGGAGGTGTACGCCCGCGTCGTTGAGATTCCACGCAGGCAGGCGCTGCACTACGATGGAACCAGGCTGAGTTCCTGGACGGAGGTCGCGGAGCCGGGCGCGCGTCGACCACGCGTCGTCACGCTGCCCGACCGCACGACCATCCACGTCTCGCTCCCGGGCAGGCAGTCCCGGCCGGCAGGATGGAGCCCTTCCCAGGGGCGGACAGCGTTGTACACAGCGACCTCGTCGAGCGCTCTTCTGCGGTGGACCCTTGGGAGTTCCCAAAGTGCGTACAATCAGCGACCAGCGCGCTGACCGGGATGAAGCAGCGTGCGTTCGTCGAGGCAGGAAGAGCGAGCCCGTGGATGAGCCGACAAGAGGAGCTTTGCGCAGGCCCCAGCCGACCGTGTTCGTGCGGAGCGGGCGGGAGGTTGGACCCGTGAGGCAAGGTGGCGTCCATGGGATCCCGCGGCGGCAGGCGGCGCGGTGCTGCGCGGGCCGGCCGGGAGCCGCTGACGCGGCGCCGGCGCGGCGGCACGGTATCATGTCACGCACGACTCATGACGACTCGGGACGACAAGGGAGCACTCGGGTGACGAACGACCAACAGGCCGAGCGCGGGTACGTCGCCGCCACCAGCGGTACGGTGTCGCTTTCGGGTGCGGCCATGCGCGAGTTCCTTGAGGCGGTGCTGGAGCGCGGCGCCCCGTTCCGTTTCACGGCGCGCGGGTGCAGCATGTACCCCGCGATCAAGGACCGCGACGTGATCACGGTCTCACCACTGGGCGGGCGCGCCCCGGGCGTCGGCGAGGTCGTCGCCTTTCGCAGCGATGAGGAGCGGCTGGTCGTGCACCGCATCGTCGCCGTGGCGGAAGGCTTTTACGAGCTGCGCGGCGACAACTGCCCGATGGGTGACGGGCGCGTCTCGTGCGACGCGCTGCTGGGCGTCGTGACGCGTGTCGAGTCGCACGCAGGCGCGGCCTGCGACGGCGCCTGCCGGCTGCGCACGGAAGGCGGGTAATGGGAGCGGGCTTCAGTGCTCACGCCGAGGCCTGCGCGCGGTCCGGGTGCCCCGCGTCGTGCGCCAGGACGCAGCAGCAGGCGACGCGCGACGCGCGTGAGGCGCTGACGCCGCTCTCCGAGGCGGGCCCGATCCGGTTGGCCGTCGCCTCGGTCGAGATCGGTCGCGTACTGGCCGCTCGGGGCAAGCTGAGGTTCGTGGCGTCGGGCACGTGCATGTACCCCAACGTGCGGCCCGGCGACGTGCTTGCGGTGGAGCCGCGCGCCGCCGGCAAAGTCGCGGTCGGCGACGTGCTTGTGTTTCGGCGCGGCGCGAGTCTCTTCGGTCACCGCGCTGTGGAGGTCGGTCGCCGGGACGGCCGCACCTTCGTGATCACGCAGCCCGATCGCTCCTCCGGGCCGGACAACGAGGCGGTGTGGGAGGAGGACGTGATCGGCATCGCACCGGCCGCCGAACGCCGCGGGCGGCGGGTCTCTCTGGAGCGGTCGCGCGCGCGGCCGGGAGCGGTCCGCGGTGCTCTGCTCGCGGCGAAGCTGAGGGCGATCGAGGGCGAGCCGCGCCTGCGCACGGCGGCGATCGCCGCGCTCGAGCGTCTGCAGGCGCAGCCCGTCTACGGCAACGTGGCCCGCAGGGTCGTCGCCGGGCGGCTGGCCGGGCTCGCCTATCGCGTGCGCCTGCCGCTGGCCGACGGCCGCTCGCGAACGCTCTTTCGCGAGCTCCCCGTCGAGGAAGCCGTGAATGGGGGGCTGGCGGTGCTGGCGGCTCGCCCCGACGGAGCCCACTGGACGCTGGCCGCGACGCTGCCGCCCGGCGACCGGCCCATCGGGCTGGTGACGTACGCGGCGCGGCCGCCGGAGTGCCCCTTCCCGGGGTGGTCGCGGGAGCGCGGCTTCGTGCGCACTCGCTACCGCGGCCTGGGCCTCGAAGGCGACCTGCTCGCGCAGGCGTCCCGCGTCCTCGCGGCGCTGCAGGCTCAGCCGGGCCCCTCAACGACCGGGGAGCAGGTTGCATGAGCGACGCCTTCGTCGCCCGCCAAAGCCTCCCCGACCTCGGCCTCTGGAACAAGCTCAAGGAGCGCCGCCGGCCGATCTCCTTCGACCTCGAGATCACGGCGCGCTGCAACAACGACTGCCGGCACTGCTACATCAACCTGCCGGCCGGCGACCGCGAGGCGCAGGCGCGCGAGCTGACGCTCGCCGAGATCGAGCGCATCGCCGGCGAAGCCGCCGCCATGGGCGCCGTGTGGTGCCTCGTCAGCGGCGGCGAGCCTCTGCTGCGCGGCGACTTCGCCGACATCTTCCTGATGCTCAAGCGCCAGGGCCTGCTGGTCAGCGTGTTCACCAACGCCTGCCTGGTCACGGCGGAGCACGTCGCGCTCTTCCGCCGCTACCCGCCGCGCGACATCGAGGTCAGCGTGTACGGGGCGACGCGCGAGACGTATGAAGCAGTCACGCGTCGCCGCGGCTCCTTCGACGCCTTCACGCGCGGCCTCGACCTGCTGCTGGGGAGCGGCGTCAAGGTTCGCCTCAAGGCCATGGCCCTGCGCGCCAACGCCCACGAGCTGCCCGCCATGGCCGCCTTCTGCCGGGCGCGCACCAAGGACTACTACCGCTTCGACCCGCTGCTGCACCTGCGCTTCGACGGCGACGAGGCGCGCAACGCCGAGATCCGCGCGGAGCGCCTCAGCCCCACCGAGATCGTCGCCGTGGAGCGCGCCGACGAGGAGCGCTTCGGTGCCCTGCAGCGCGGCTGCGACAAGCTCATCGGCCCCGACCACGAGGAGGCCGCCTGCGACCACCTCTTCCACTGCGGCGCCGGCAACGGCAGCTTCAACGTGGGCTACGACGGCGCCTTCCGCCTCTGCAGCTCCCTCTGGCACCCCGACGCCACCTACGACCTGCGCACCGGCGCCCTGGCCGAGGCCTGGGACGAGGTCATCCCGCGCGTCCGCGACCTGCGCTCGCGCAATCCCGAGTTCCTCGAGAAGTGCCGCCGCTGCGGCATCATCAACCTCTGCCTCTGGTGCCCGGCCCACGCCGCCCTCGAGACCGGCAACATGGACGAGTGGGTCGAGTACTTCTGCGCCGTCGCCCACGAGCGCGCCAAAGCGATCGGCGGGGGAGAGGCGCCCGCTGGGGGCGGGGCGATCGGCGGGGAAGAGGCGCTCAAGTGAGCGCCGCGCCGCCGTTGCCAAAGCGCACACGTCGTGAGTATCGTCTTCCCTGAGGCGCACGGCGGATCGCTCGATACCATCGAGCACCCGGATCAGCGCTGGTGCGCGGGCCAACGGGTCTTCGTCGTCAAGGTGGAGGAGCATATCCGTCTCGTGCCGTTCGTCGAAGACGACGAGGTGATCTCACGTGAAGCTCACGCCTGAAGAGCAGAGCCTGCTCGGTTCCGTCGAGCACGGAGAATGGCAGCGCATCCCGGACTTCCCGCAGGAGTCGGCGCGCTACCGCGCGACGGCCCGCGCCACCCTGCGCAAGGACAAGCGCGTGAACATCAGGATGAGCGAGCGCGATCTCGTGCGCCTGCAGAAGACCGCCGCGCTGGAAGGGCTGCCCTACCAGACGCTCATCTCCAGCGTCCTGCACAAGTACATCAACGGACGCCTGGTCGAGAAGACCGGGTAGGGCCGGCGGCGAAGGTCGCATGCCGATCGCCGCCACATGACCATCCCCGTCGCTCAGCCGCCGGTGAGCCACGAATGGGGCGCCCGGCGGGTGCACAGCCGGCAGCGCCTCCGGCGGGCGCGCGGGTGGCCGCGGCGGCTCCGGCGGCTCCGGCGGCCGCGGCGCGGGGTAGTACGAAAAGGGAAGACAAGGATTCCTTAACTGTCGGGTCGCGCATGGCCGTTCGCAGGATCGGTTGCCGGGGGGAAGATAGGGATTCGCCGACTTTTCTTATCTTCCCTCGCACTACTACCCCGCGCCGGGCGCGCCCGGCGGGCGCGCGGGCGGCCGCGGCGACCCCGGCCGCGGCGCGTGCGGCGCGCCGTGTCCGCCTTCTCGCGGCCGTCGATCCGGAGGCTGAACGCGCAACCGGAGGGAAGGGGATGGTCATGTGGCGGGGTTCGCCCTGTGACCTCTGCCACCGGGAACACCCAGACAGGGATCGCCGTGTTTGTGGAGATGTGCAGACTGGATACTGGTTGTCCGGCCAGGTTCCAGCGCAGCCCCGCCGCTTGCTGCGGCGCGTCGGAGGGTGTACGTTATGTGGTACGATATCGCGTACTAGGAGGCCGTCATGCAGCCGATCAAGCTCGATGAGGACATCCGGCCGCTCTCGGAGTTCCGCGCCAGCGTCGCCTCGTTCATCAGGCAGGTCAACGACACGCATCGCCCGATGGTGCTCACACAGCA
>Ga0247841_10000640_pt1 | contig 88526 bp, 73 predicted proteins | sample LaCruzMarch2015__2_FD_192410 | JGI IMG/M metagenome (GOLD analysis project Ga0247841, IMG submission 192410) | Freshwater microbial communities from meromictic Lake La Cruz, Castile-La Mancha, Spain - LaCruzMarch2015_18m | ecosystem: Environmental > Aquatic > Freshwater > Lake | place: Spain... | reverse complement strand
TACCAAAAGCTAGCGATATAGATTTCAGCGGTATCGGCTCCCCTGGTGATCTGGGCCTGCAATGATTTCGATGACAGGCCAAAGAGCATGGTTATAAAAAACAATATGAAAAGCTTTTTCATGAGGGTTATTTTTGATCTTCGGCGCCTGGTTATCATTCACCCTGCCCAAAGATAGGGTTTATTAATTGGTTTTCAAAATTTTCAAACGGGTAATCTCCTTGGCGTAAATATAAAATTAACCGCTAATTGCATGAATAAAGATTGCTTCACTGAACCCTGATCACCTTAATCACCCTTGACGGTATTCCGTCTATGACCAGTATGCAATAATCGTGCCAAATATTTAACATGCTGATTTACTGTATAATAAAAATTTATTGTTGAATTTTTAGTGTCCAAAAATTAGACACGTGTCCAAATTTTGGTATTAAAATATTTTCCGATCTTTGTGCTGAATACCTCCGGATGCCGTTGATCCTTAATATCGAAACCGCTACTTCTGTTTGTTCCGTGGCTTTAAGTCACATGGGAAAACCGGTTGCATGCAAAGAAACCTCATCAAAGAATGCACATTCAGCGGTACTCACAACCTTTATTGAAGAACTATTCGGTGAGGCCAAACTAACCTTGTCTGATCTGGATGCGGTAGCAGTAAGCATGGGTCCTGGCTCCTATACCGGATTGCGCATCGGGGTGGCCACCGCCAAAGGACTATGTTATGCCCTCGGTAAACCGATGATCGCGGTTTCAACCCTCCAGTCAATGGCTGCCGGAATCGGTTCTGATCCCAGATTCAGTTTCTCCCCAACCCAGGCAGGGAAGATCTCAGGAACGTTACCTCATCTGATATGTCCGATGATCGATGCCCGGAGGATGGAGGTTTACTGCGCTTTATACACGCCGGATTTAATAGAAACCAGGGAGGTCAGGGCAGAGATCATCGATGAGAATTCATTTGCTGAATTCCTGGCAGCAAATTCGATTATTTTTGCCGGAGAAGGCGCTTCAAAATGCAAAAATGTTCTCCTTCATCATAAAAACGCCCTGTTTATGGATGATTTCGAAGGGTCGGCAAACCATATGATTCCTCTTTCAGAAAAGAAATTCAGTAACCGGGAATTTGAGGATATTGCCTGTTTTGAACCGTTTTACCTAAAGGACTTCGTTGCCGGGAAACCGAGGGTGAAGGGATTGGTTTAAGTAGCAGGGCAGCGAAATGGCGAAATGGTGAAAAAATTTCTTTACTTTTAACGGATTCCTGTATCCAATGAGCAAACAGTATTTATTCACGCGATTTCAAACCAGGGTTGTCAGCATCGGTGATGTTCCCATGGGCGGCCATTATCCCATCCGCGTTCAGTCGATGACCAATACCGATACGATGGATACCCAACGTACGGTAAAACAGGCCATCCGGATGATTGAAGCGGGTTGCGAATATGTGCGCGTGGCCGTTCCCGGAATGAAAGAGGTGGAAAACCTCAGGAATATCAAGAAAGAGCTGCATCGACAAGGTTTTACAACTCCGCTGATCGCCGATGTACACTTTAATCCCAAAATTGCTGAAATCGCGGCCACCATCGTTGAGAAGGTTCGCATCAACCCTGGAAATTATATTTCGTCGCCCGTTACGCGTTATCCATCTCGGGAAACAGATCAGGCAGCAGCATTGGAACTAACGACCAAAAAACTGGTTCCGCTTTTAAAAATCTGCAAAGAACATGGAACTGCTTTACGCATTGGCACCAATCATGGTTCGCTTTCTGCACGTATAATGGATCGCCATGGCGATACCCCGATGGGTATGGTTGAATCGGCATTGGAGTTTGCCAGGATTTGCAGCGATTTCGGGTTTCACAATTTGGTTCTTTCCCTGAAAGCAAGCAATACCAGGGTGATGATCGGGGCCAACCGGCTGCTGGTGGAGCGCATGACACAGGAAGGGATGAATTTTCCGCTTCACCTGGGCGTAACCGAAGCAGGCGCCGGGGAAGACGGGCGGTTAAAATCTGCCATCGGTATCGGTAGTCTCCTGGCCGATGGGATCGGTGATACCATACGGGTATCCATTACCGAAGATCCGGAATATGAAATCCCGGTAGCTTATGGAATATTGCAAGCCACGGGAGTGCGCATCACCAGAACCGAATTCATCTCCTGCCCATCCTGTGCCCGTACGTTGTTCAACATCGGCGAGTCCCTGCTTAAAGTTCGCGAAAAGACCGGGCACCTGAAGGGGCTAAAAATCGCTGTAATGGGTTGCATCGTGAACGGTCCCGGTGAAATGGCCGACGCGCATTATGGCTACGTGGGCGGAGCGAAGGGGAAAGTGGCGCTCTACAAAGGCCGGGAGGTGGTTAAAAAGAACATCGATGAGGCAGTCGCCGTGGAGGAATTGATCGCCCTCATCAAGGAATCTGGTGACTGGGTGGAGCCGCCCCGATGATCACCTTCAGGCAACGCGGGATAATCTCAAAAATGAATGGGGAATGCGCCAGCGACTCTCCATCGGTTTCAAGGTAGATTTTCCCCGTTGAACGCATACGTATCGATTTCCCCCTGAAGGTACTGACCATGGGAAGATTTACCAGTGATCCGTCATAGAGTTTCCGGGCATAGCGGATGACCACGAACTTGGAAGCTTTTTTAATCAGGGTTACATCCAACAGGCCGTCATCGGGAATTGCAAAGGGAACCTGCATCATCCCTCCCCCATTGTACTTGCAAATACCGACGTTCATAGAAAAAATCTCTCCTTTGAAAACGGTTTGATTGTCAACTTCGATCACTCCTTCAATGAATTTATACTGGAAAAGACTCGCGAAAACAAAATAAAAATAGGCCAGCGGGCCTCCTTTGCCTTTTTCTTTCAGGATGTTCGTTTTTTTGGCCACCAGCGCGTCATACCCCATTCCGGCGATATTCATGAAATACCGGGTAAGCATTGCATCCTTTTTATAATAGGTTACTTTCCCAACATCCTGCAGGAAGATTTTTTTCCGTTTTAAAACATCAATGGCTTTTTTATACTCAAACGGCAGGTCGAAGGTACGTCCCCAATCATTGCCTGTTCCAACAGGAATCATTCCCAGCGAAATTTCATTCAACGGGACTGATTTTTGCATGAAAAGACCATTCAGAACTTCATTCAGGGTGCCATCGCCCCCGACAACCGCCAGGTTCCTGAATCCCTTTTCGATGTTTTCTCTGGCCAGATCGATGGCATGACCACGGTGTTCGGTAAACACGCAATCAAAGTCGAATTCTTCCGCTTGCAACTGTTTACAGATTTTTGGCCAATCTTTTTCCCCTTTTTTGCTTCCGGCGTTGGGATTTACGATAATCAGCCATTTTTCGGCATGTACCGGTTGAATTTCTGTCATTCTGACCAGGTTTGGAATAAATTGGTCTGCAATTTAAGAATTTATGGAATCTGTCAACTGTTTCCCATCCCGATATTCTTCTTCACGCGGGGTGGATTTTTATAAAAATTAGTATCTTTATCGAAGAATTCCGGACTCAACAAACACATCATCCTAAAACCCTGAAACATGTTTCGCCAGAAAGTTTTCATGTCTTTGCTGCTGCTGTTATTCCCTTTTTCCTTTATTGCGGCACAGGAGGCCAGCACAGATAAATCGCTGAAGTTTTTCAATAAAACGGAGGCGGGAATTTCCTTTGGTATCGGGTCGTTCAAGACCGATATCGCATTGGGTACCCAGAAGAAAATCCGGAATGATGAAATCGTGATCACTTTTCAAACCATCAACGGGGTTAAATACCTTAACAGGATTGCTTTAGGAGTGAGCGTTGGTGTGGAAAAATGGCAGAACGGATTATTCTGGCCGATTTACGGGTACCTGGGCGTTGATCTGAAACCGGTGGATAACACCTTTTTCGCCAATGCCTATTTGGGTTACAGCATCGGAACGCGGTATGCAACCACCAATTATCACCAGGGTTCCGGTGGTTTTGCTTTAAGCATAGGAATCGGGTACAAGATGAAGGTGGCAAAAAAGATCAAATTCATGTACGAAATCTTCTATAAATACCAGTCCGTTGAATCCACGTATACTGCTCAGTATGATACCATTCGCCCACCCCGCGAAGTCGATTACAAGGTTCCGCTGCATTTTGCAGGTTTTAAGCTGGGAATTTGCATCCCTTAAATGACCTCTTTACTCTTTCGGGCAAATAAAAAGAAGGAATAAAACAGGGCAAAGAATGTGACCCCAGTTTGCGATTCGATGGTGTCTTCGGTAAGCATGGAAAGCAGGGCAATGATGAGGAAGACGAGGAAGAAATAATCGTCGTATCTTTTCAGTTTCCAGGGTGGATAAAAAATAGCAAAGAGGAACCAGGCCAATCCGAAAATTCCAAATCCGATAAATACCGACATGAACTGGTTGTGCGACCGCCAGCGTTGTTCCGGGGCCAGTTTGGATTTCATGATGGTATATTGATTCTGAAACACCTGGTTCATATCACCGGTGCCTACTCCGTACAGCCAGTTTTCTTTGATTAAAGCCAGAGAGGCTTTCCAGAACTCAATGCGTTGCATCAGGGTAGATCCGGTTGGATTTCCCGTCAGCCGGTAGTTTTCATAACCCCACAGGAATTCATATATCCTTCCGCGGATGCTGAATTCTTTCATAAAAATATAATTTGCCACCCCCTTTTCCACTGCCCCTATCTCCCGTTGCGTCAGCTTATCCACGGCATCCGCATCTTTTCGCCATCCTTTTGAGGTGAGAAAGCGCACCAGGGTAAATTTCAGTGGTTGCCCCTTCAGGTCGAGGCTGTCAAAAGGGATCTTGCTACGCCCGTTCCAGGATCCGCGCATCTCGTCATCATTCACATACAACCATAGGAAATGGCCATTTTCAGTTTGTTTGACGTGAAAATTATGGTTGTAGGGATTTCCATGGGAAGTGAAAGCCTCCAGTTTGGAATAGTCGACCGGAAGTACCGTATAATAGTCGTTGACAACATGCCGCAAGTACAGAATTACCCCACCGGTCACACCGATAATGACTATTACCAGTCCCACTTTCAGCCATCGGTTTTTTGTGCGGAAAATCAAAATGGGTATCAAAATCAATAAAACGAGCAGGGCAATCGCCAATCCTGTGATGGATTGTGAGATGATGAGATAACTGATGAACCAGAGGAAGACAAGCGTTAATAATCCCTTTACCCACATGGGGAACAGTTTCTTTTTAAGGATAAAATACCCGAGTGAAAAAACAGAAAGGGTAATCAGCAGTCCGAAAATGATATGCGATACATGTTTGGCAACATCACGGATATCCACATATTCATGATACACGATTTTCCACGTATGCAATACTGTACCCACCAGTACGGCGATAAAAAATGCCAGCATAAAAAAGTAAAATCCTTTTTTACCGATGGCCCCAGAGGTCGAAAGAAACAGTGGCAATAAAAGCAGGGGAAGTTTCGTGCGAAGGTCTTTAACCGCGTAGTCGAAATCGACAGTGTAAATCAATCCAACAATATGCAAAAGGATGATGGAACTGAAGATCAGGGCAGGTTTATTGCGGAAAAATTCCTGAAACCCCCGATATATTCCCAGGAACATCAGGTAGATGAGATACGGGAAAAGCAGGAAAATCAACCTGATCCTGGTTTGCAACCGGTAAAATGACTGCAGTTTATCCAGGTCGATGCGTTCGAGGATCCAGGCGCCGGTCAGGATGAATTGTCCGATGCTCAACACGTATTTTGAGAAGGGTAGAATGCATAGCACAACCAGTAAGCCAAAAAGAAATCCCAACCGAACGAATTGCCTGAATACGATTTCCATACTCATTTTTTACGCAAAAAATTTTGCCCGCCCCTTTTTCAACTTGGTTCTGAAAATGAAAAAACTGTCGGTGCCTGTAATGTCGATTCGCTTTAATTCATAAGGATTCCGGATGGGAAATGGATTGATCCGGTTGCCAATACGAACGGCATATAACATGTTCAACTGCTGAAACAAATTCACCATCTGCGATTTCAGGAGTTTGTCTTTTTTAGGAAAGCCCCCATACGGGTAAGCCAGCACCCTGACATATGGAATTGCCCAATAGTCCAGGTTCTGGAAACAATTCTGAAGATCCTCCTTCATGTCCTCAAGGGCCAGATCGGCATAACTGCGATGAAGAAATGAATGCAATCCGATGTCAATATTTCCTTGAAGGGAAATCTGTTTTATCTCCTGTGCCGTAAGGATCGGGTCGCGTCCCTGATCCCAGATATTGGTTTTCCCCATGAAAGCGACCGGCACAAACAGGGTGGCTTTAAAGCCATACTTTTTCAGCAAAGGCAAGGCCAGTTCACCGAAATTGCGGTAGGCGTCATCAAACGTAATGATGATGGTTTTTGGGGGTAATTTTTCTCCCTTGTCACTATGGTTTTTCAATTCCGAGAAGCTAAGCGACCGGTATCCCTTTTCTTTCAGGTACATCAATTGCAGATCAAGTTTGTCGGCTGTTAGGGTAAGTTTGTCGGGATTTTTTTCCGAAATTTTATGGTACATCAATACTGCCAATCCTTTGCGGGGAGGCATCAGCAGGCTGTACTCCAGATTCAGCCAGGCCAAAATCAGCAGGATCAAAACGGGAACGATGATTTCTATAAAATTCATTTCCGTGTCGCTATCTCAATGGTTTTGGCTACCTTCAGGGTAGAATAAAAAGCAGCCAGGAACGACCACATAAATCCCGGGTAACCATCTAAAAATCCTCCTTTCAGGATATAAACCGTGAAAAAACCAATTGGGAATTTCAGCACCAGCCAAAGTTTTGAAAATGATCTGCCTTCCCTGACATATCCCTCGGCGGCACGGGATGCATACATGTTAAGTTTTTCAAGATGATGGCTGATATCGCGGTAGGAATAATGAATGATCTTCCCCTTCAGTGTCCCGATTTCTCCCTTCACTTTTATCCCTTCATGAACCGGAACGGTTGTAAAGCACCCTTTAGTCCGGTCAAACAGGCGAAGGTGAAACTCATTTCCCACGCCGCTGTACTTTAAAATCCGGCCAAGGTAATGAAATGAAAATGGGATGCGGAAGGCTGGATACCGGATGCCGGATTCCGGGAGGAAGAGAAGGGTTATTTCTTTTTGCAATTCTTCAGAAAGGATTTCATCGGCATCAATGGAAAGAATCCAGTTGTTGGATGCCTGATCGACTGCAAATTGTTTCTGCGAACCAAAACCATCAAACACCCGTTGGAACACTTTGCATCCGAAAGATCGGCAAATTTCGGCCGTCCGGTCGGTCGACATGGAATCAACCACCACGATCTCGCCAGCTACCGGTTTGACGGAATTCAGGCAACGGAGAATGTTATTTTCTTCGTTGAAAGCAATGATAACAACAGATAATCCGGTCATCGCTACTTCGTTTTGAAGATCGTAAACTGATCCCAGTCCATTCCAACCGTGAAAGAATCACGGAAAAGCCTCAGCTCTTCTGCCGATAGTGTAAGGGTATGGATTACCTCTTTCCCGGATTGCCCCGAAAATAGAGCGTTCCCTTTCGGATCAATCACCATGGAATCGCCTGAATGGTATGTTTCAAAGCCATCCATCCCGATCCGGTTTACCCCGATTACGTATGACTGATTTTCCATGGCGCGGGCTGTTAATAAGGTTTCCCATACATTCGAACGGCTCCCGGGCCAATTGGCAAGGTAAACCAGAAGGTCATATTCGTAACTGCCATCAGTATACCTGTTTTTACTCCACACGGGGAACCTTAGGTCGTAACAGATCAGGGGTGAAATTTTCCAACCTTTCAGGTCAATCAACAGCTTTTCATGCCCACCCCGGATGATTTTATACTCTTCACTTAAACGAAAAAGGTGCCGTTTATTGTATGCCTGAATATGACCATCAGGATCAACATAAATCAACCTGTTGAAGAAATGATTCTTTTCCCTGATCATCAGGGTGGTCATGATGGAAACATTCTTGCGTTTGGCCTGTTTCTGAATGAACTTTACCGATTGTCCATCCATCTCTTCTGCACAGTTTTGAGGGTTGACGGAGAAGCCGGTATTGAACATTTCCGGGAGGAGAATAAGGTCGCCCGGAGAGGTGATTTTTTCGAATAACTGTTCAAAATGGGTGTGGTTTAATTTGGGTTGTTCCCAGAAAAGAGTGGTTTGAATCAGTGTAATTTTAAGGTCCTGCATGGGTTTCAAATTGAAAAATAAAGGTAAAATTAAAAATATATGTATTGTGCCATTGAAAAATTTTAAATTTGCCCGGATAACTAAATTTATTCTTTATGAATACGGTTGATAATTTCAATTTCAAGGATAAAAAAGCCCTGGTCCGGGTTGACTTCAATATCCCGCTGGACGCTTCATTCCAGATCACGGATACCAATCGCATCGATGCTGCCATTCCCACGATTAACAAGATTCTGAACGATGGCGGATCGGTGATTCTGATGTCCCACCTGGGTCGTCCAAAGGGAGGTTATGAAGATAAATTTTCACTCCGTCACATTTTACCCTACCTGACAGAAATATTGAAACGGCCTGTAAAATTTGCCGATGACTGCATTGGTAAGTCTGCCGTTGAAATGGCTGCTACCTTGAAAGCCGGAGAAGTGGTATTGCTGGAGAATCTGCGGTTTTTCAAGGAAGAGGAAAAGGGCGATGAACAATTTGCTGAAAAACTGGCTGCCCTGGGAGATGTATATGTCAATGATGCCTTTGGTACGGCACATCGAGCCCATGCTTCGACCTCGGTCATTGCCGATTTTTTTCCCGACCACAAGATGTTTGGGTATGTGATGGCCGAAGAGATCATCAATCTTGATAAATGCCTGAAAACAGGGAAACGCCCTTTTACGGCAATACTTGGCGGCGCCAAGGTTTCGACCAAGATCGAAATCATCAATCACCTGATGGATAAGGTGGACAACCTGATCATTGGCGGAGGTATGATGTTTACCTTCATCAAGGCCCTGGGTGGCGAAATTGGAGCCTCTCTGGTGGAAGAGGAATATCTGGAACTGGCTAAAAATACCGTGGAAGGGGCCAGAGCCCTTGGCGTGAATTTCTATATCCCGCCGGATGCCATTCTGGCCGATACCTTTTCAAATGATGCCAACATTAAAACCACTAGCGCCTATGATATTCAGATCCCCTGGATGGGTCTGGATATCGGACCGGCCACCTGCCAGAAATTCAACAATGTGATCGAAAAATCCGGTACCATTTTATGGAATGGCCCGATGGGCGTTTTCGAGATGAACAACTTCGAAGCAGGAACACGTTTCATTGCAGAAGCCCTGGCTAAAGCCACGGAAAATGGTATTTTTACGCTGGTTGGCGGAGGTGATTCTGTTGCTGCCCTGCATAAATTCGGACTGGAGGATAAGGTGAGCTATGTCTCCACCGGTGGTGGCGCCATGCTTGAATACATCGAAGGGAAGAAGTTGCCTGGGATTAAAGCCATTCTCGATGAAGGCTAAATTTTCATCGAAGCACCTCACGATAAACCGAAAGATATTTTTCGATACAAGTTGTCCAGCTGAATCCCCGGGCATGGGCGATGATGGAAGCCGATAGCTGTTCTTTGTTCTTCGCGTATCGGGAGAGTCCATTTCGCACCACTTCGGCCATGTGTTCCGGTTCAAAATTCTCCCAGTAGAAGGCATATTCCCCTCCAATTTCAGGTAAGCTTGCATTCCTGCTCGAAAACACCGGTTTACCCATGAGCATGGCTTCGATCAGGGGCATGCCAAAACCTTCTGCCAGGGATGGAAAAAACAAGGCATCACAATGGGAATACAACCAGTATTTTTGCTGTTCATCAATGTTGCCCGGCAAGCGTACTCTGTTTGCAAGACCCAATGAATTCACCTGTTCAATAAGTTGACGGGCATACGGAGAATCGATATTACCCGCGATGATCAGATCCCAATCCGGGAAAAGGGTCATGAGCGGCAACAATACCTGGAAATTCTTTTTTGCGGTAATTATCCCGATGGCAAAGAAAAAATTTTCCTTCTTTATAAAACCTGGTTTCCGGGCATCAGGAAATGATTTAATCTTGATGCCATTGTGGATCATGTGCAAGGGTTTACCGGATAAGCGGAGATTCTCCCGTACCAACTTTTCGGTATATCCGGAAATCACGGTGACTGCCGTTGCCCTGTCAACACTGGCCTGAAGTTTATTGAGGTAGTTTGCAGCTTTTTTTTCAGATTTTTCAACGAGGAAATTCAGGTCATGAATCGTCAGCACCCATTTCGTCTTCGGTCCCGGAAAATGCGAAGGAAATTGGTGCAGCGAATGCCAGAGATCATAGCCTCTGTTCAGCCAGGGGAAATTGCGGTTCAGGAAATTGTTCCTGAGTATGTTGATTTGGCTGAAATCATGCTCATGAAAAGTCGAAGGAACTAAAAATGTTGTTTTGAAATCAGGGGGCACGGTTTTCAACAACTCCTCTGCGAAGTTGATGGAAAACTGGCCAATGCCCGAATTCAGGTTTTTGGTTTTATATATATCGATCAGAAGCCTGGGCATCGTGTCTGGCACTATTTTTTAATGTTTCACTTCCAGGCTGGGAAAAGTGATCTTACCCCCAAAGGTTTTCATGAGTTTCGGGAAGACTTGTGCCACGTGGGTATAAACCAATGAGCCCTCTTTATCCTGTTTGGTCAGCCATTTCTCTTTGGGATCAATGCTTGTAGCTATGAATAGCAGAATACTGATCAGGATAGCCCCTTTAATAAATCCAAGAATGGCGCCGCCCAGGTGATTCAGAAAACCCATCCCTACTACATCAACGATTTTCTCCATCATTTTCGCGATTAAGAACACTCCGATGACAATTAATAAAAACGTGATGGAAAAGGAAAGGATGGGGAGCCATGTTCGGGAGGGTTTAAGATTCTCGAGCAGGAAATGATCAAGGTAATTGGAAAAATGAACAGCGATATAAATGCCCAGGATCAGGGCAACCACGGTAGCAAGGCTGATGATGAAGCCCTTCCGGAAACCCAGAATCACAAACAGCACCAGCAGAACAAGGATGAGAAAATCAATGAAATTCATAGGATCAGGTGTTATTTATTTTTTAAGGCGCGACGTTAACTCAGTTCCAAAAACAAAATCGTTTAACTCCTGGTTTTCCGTATGGAGGATGTCCTCTTTATCACCTTTCCACCACAATTCACCCCTGAAGATGAAGGCCACACTGTCGCCGATGCTCAGCACAGAGTTCATGTCGTGCGTATTGACAATGGTGGTTATGTTATATTCCTGGGTGATTTCCCCAATGAGGTGATCGATTACTCCGGCAGTTTGCGGATCAAGGCCGGAGTTGGGTTCATCGCAGAAGAGGTATGCAGGGTTCATGGCAATGGCCCGGGCAATGGCCACCCGTTTACGCATTCCTCCGCTGAGTTCGGAAGTCATAAGGAGATTAACATTTTCGAGGTTCACCCGTTTGAGTACAAAGTTCACCCTCTCTTTCTTTTCTTCAATTGATTGTTCCGTGAACATGTTTAACGGGAACATCACATTTTCCTCAACATTCATGGAATCAAACAAAGCGCCGCCCTGGAAAAGCATACCTATTTCCTGGCGAAGGTGCTTGCGCTGAGTAAAATTCATGGTGGTAAAATTGCGGTCATCATAGGACACGGTCCCGGAATCAACTTCAAACAAGCCAACCAGACATTTCATCAACACGGTCTTCCCTGAACCACTTTGCCCGATGATCAGGTTGGTCTTCCCTTTTTCGAATCTGCAGTCGATATTTTTCAGCACGTGATTATCGCCGAAGTATTTATTGATGTGCTGCGCTTCTATCATGTGAGCAGGAGCTGAGTTAATACGAGGTTGAAAAGGATGATCACGATGCTGCTTACAACCACCGCCCGGGTGCTGGCCTGACCAACCTCCAGTGCCCCGCCCCGGGTCTCATACCCGAAAAAACCCGAAATGGAGGAGATGATGAAGGCAAAGAAAACCGTCTTTGTAAGCGCATAAAAAATGGTGTACCCTTCAAAATCAATACGGATTCCGCTGATGAAATCATTGGTTGAAACAAGCCCGGTAGCGATCATGGCAATCCAGCCTCCGAGAATACCCAGCCACATGCTGATGATGATCAGCAGAGGGTTGATGAGGATGGAGGCAACAATTTTCGGAAAGATGAGGTAATTGGCCGAATTCACCCCCATGATCTCCAGGGCGTCAATCTGTTCGGTTACCCGCATGGTTCCGATCTCGGATGCAATGCGCGACCCGACTTTTCCGGCCAGAATGAGACCGATCACGGTCGGAGAAAACTCAAGAATCACCGACTGGCGCACGGTAAATCCTACCATCGACATGGGGATCAAAGGGCTGTCGATGTTGTAGGCCGTTTGTATGGCGACCACTGCCCCCATGAACATGGATATGAACGCCACAATGCCAAGTGATTCCAACCCCAGACTCTGGAACTCCACGAACAGCTGGTTCCAGAAGATCTGCCGCTTCTGAGGACGCGTAAAAACCTTTTGCATCAACAGTACATAACAACCGATGGTTTCGAACACCTTCAGCATAAAATCTTTTTGCTAAAATACCAAATTTCGGTGAATCTCCGTTTAAGGGATGAATAAATACAAAAGGTGGAGACGGACTGGCCGACTGGCGGACAAAAAGAGAGGGATTGCAGGTTTGGTTTGTTTTTTCAGTATTTTTAGAAAATAATTCCATGAACATGAAAATTTTTCGGTTCAGTTTGAGGTTAATTGCTTTTTCAATTATCCTTTTATTGCTTGCCGGTTCATGCAGTTCACAGCGGTATCCTTCCCGAACTAAACCCCGTAAAAAGTGCAATTGTCCCTCTTTCAGCCAAAAACCTATAGTGTCCGTTCACCTCACGGTAAAGATGCCGGTTTAATGCAATCGGCGATTGCTGCCCGGATCCCGCAGGCGGCAGTTGTGGGTTTATTTACCCTGTTGGATGAATATCCGATCCTGATCAAGGTGGTGAAAAACCGTACCTCCAAAGCCGGTGATTTCAGGGCTCCGACGAAAGTCCAACCTGCACGGATCACAGTGAATGGCAACCTGAACTCTTTTGCTTTCCTCATTACCCTTTTGCATGAAATGGCCCATTACATGGCCTGGATCAACCATGATAAAACTGTCAGGAAGTTCTCCTTTCGAAGTAAACCGCGGCTGTTACCACATGGGAAAGAGTGGAAAGACCATTTCCACAAGCTGATGCTGCCCTTTGTCGCCCCAGAAGTTTTTCCGGCAGATATCCTGCCTGTATTGATTCAGTATCTCGAAAACCCTAAAGCCTCCTCTTCAGCTGATCATCATCTATCCAAAGTATTGAAAAAACATGATCCGCCTGATCCGGCAATCCGCCTGGAGGAACTTCCCCTTGATGCCATCTTCACCATCCATGGAAAACGTTCCTTCCGGAAAAAAGAAAAAATCCGGACCCGTTATCGCTGCATCTGCCTGAAAACCAACCGTATTTATCTTGTCAGCGCCGGAGCTCCGGTAATACAGGAATTTTGACTTTTAACTTATTGCTGTTAACTTTCGTATGTTTGTATAAATTTAATCTCTTCTCGCATGGTAAAGTCGAAACACAATTTTTGCGTGATCATGGCGGGTGGCATTGGCGCCCGTTTCTGGCCCATGAGCCGTACTACTCATCCGAAGCAATTCATCGACATTCTCGGAACAGGTGAAACCCTTATTCAGCAGACCTATAATCGTTTCACAAAAATCTGTCCGAAAGAGAACATTTATATTGTCACCAACGAAATCTACAAAGTACTCGTCAGGCAGCAGATCCCTGAACTGACCTGCGATCAGATCCTGCTGGAACCCTCCCGGAGGAATACTGCTCCCTGCATTGCCTTTGCCAACTACCGTATCCTTGAACGGGACCCGGATGCTCGTATTGTAGTGGCCCCTTCCGATCATATCATTCTGAAAGAAGATATTTTTCTCAGCAACATCGAATCAGCCCTGGAGGCTGCCTCCAAAAACGACTGGCTCCTTACCCTGGGTATCCGCCCAAGTCGACCTGATACAGGGTACGGTTATATTCAATACGTGGATGGGAAACCGGTTTATCCCAAAGAGTCGCAGTTGAAGAAGGTCAAGGTGTTTACCGAGAAACCCAACCTTGATCTGGCCATCACATTTTTAAAATGCGGTGATTTTCTATGGAATTCGGGAATTTTCGTCTGGTCACTGAAAAGCATCATGAAGGCCTTCGAAGAGCATCTTCCCGAAGTGGATGTTTTGTTCAAACAAGGCATCGGAAAATACGGCACAAAACTGGAAAAGGAATTTATCACCGACAGTTATACTGTCTGTAAAAGTATCTCCATTGATTATGGTGTAATGGAAAAAGCCAGCAATGTTTACGTTTTGGCTGTTGATTTTGGCTGGTCAGACCTGGGAACATGGGGTTCGCTTTATGAGAACCGTCCCCAGGATGAAAACGGAAATGCCGTTGTGGGAAAGAACGTGATGATGTATGAATCCAAAAACTGCATCGTGAATATGCCCAACGACAAGGTTGTCGTTCTTGAAGGGCTTTCCGATTGCATTGTCGTAGAATCCGAAAATGTCCTTCTTGTTTGCCGCAAAGCCGATGAACAGCAGATCCGGCAGTTTGTCAATGACGTCCGCCTCGAAAAGGGGGAGAAGTTTGTATAAATGAAAAACGCCGGATCCCCGGTGTTTTTCATTTAAGCTTGTTCCCGGTTACTTCAAATGCTTGCTCAGGAACTGCTCCATGGCACGGTAAAAATCAAACCGGTTCTCTTCATTGTGAAATCCATGGCCTTCGTTATCCTTTACCATGTATTCAACCACGATTCCACGTTTTTTCAAGGCGTCAACCATCTGGTCAGCCTCGGCTTTGTTCACGCGGGGATCGTTGGCGCCCTGGGCTACAAACAGGGGGGTTATGATCTTATCGGCATTCAACGCCGGCGAGGTGGCGGCAAACTGGACGCTGTCGCTTTTCGGATTGCCCACCATCTCATACATCATATCGAGCATAGGCTTCCAATAAGGAGGAATGGTATTCATGAAGGTAAAGAGATTGCTTTCCCGGAATTTTTTAAAATCATCTGTCTTCTACCATAAATACGAAATTTAACATGGCGAAATTACATACCTTTGATATCCAGAGGAAAATATATTTCCTGCAGTGTCGTTTACATTAAAACTGTATCTATTGTGGATATTTACATTCGTAAAAAGCGTTGGAAACTGATTCTGCTTGCTTTTGCCGCAATCATCGTTGCTGCTTCATTGTATTATACGAATATCCTCGTTGACGAGATTCGTAAAGATGAACGGAAAAATGTTGAAATCTGGGCAGATGCAATCCACCGGAAAGCTGAGCTGGTCAATTTTACCAACAAATTGTTTGAGCAGTTAAAGAATGAAGAGCGCAAACGGGTCGTCATACTGGCCGAAGCGCATAAACGGGCGATCAATGAAACGTCCAGTGATTACCTGAATTTTTTTCTCGATATCATCTCGGAAAACACAACCATTCCGGTCATTCAGACCGACAAAGATGGAAATATCCAGAGCGCCAAGAATGTGAATCTGGGTTCTGTAACCAGGCTTGACGGGGAACTGAAAAAACAGTTTACGGTTTATCCTCCCATCATCGTCAACTATTTCAGGAATGAGAAAATCTACCTCTATTATAAAGATTCAAATATTTTCTCGGAATTGAAGATTGTTCTCGACGACTTAGTGCGTTCGTTTTTCTCGGAAGTGGTGATGAATTCAGCATCTGTTCCCGTGATCATCACCGACAGTACCCAAATGAATCTATTCCAGTACGGAAATATCCCTGAAAACAGGATACTCGATACAGCCTGGGTTCACAGTACCCTTGAAAGCATGGCTTCGCAAAATACACCGATCAAAGTAAACCTGGCTGAAACCGGCACCCACTATATCTTTTACAAGGATTCTTTCCTGCTTACCCAACTGAAATATTATCCCTACGTTCAGTTCATCATCATTGGCATTTTCCTGTTTATTGCCTACCTGATGTTCAGCTATGCCCGCCGTTCGGAACAAAATCAGGTTTGGGTAGGGATGGCCAAGGAAACTGCCCACCAGCTTGGCACTCCACTTTCATCGATGGTGGCTTGGATGGAGTTGTTAAAGCTGAAAGGATTGGATTCCGAAACCATTCACGAGATTGAAAAAGATGTGCAGCGGCTGGAAACCATCACCGACCGTTTCTCAAAAATCGGTTCAGCGGCCAGGCTTGAGAAAACGAATGTTGTTCAGGTGGTTCATGATACTGTAGGGTATATCCGGTCGCGCACATCACCCAGGGTGAATTTCGATATCAAACCACAATTCAATACTGAGATCATTGTCCCGCTGAATCTCCACCTTTTTGAATGGGTCATTGAAAATCTATGCAAGAATGCCGTGGATGCCATGGAGGGCAATGGCTCTGTAAACATAGAGATCACTGAAGATACCGATCATATTCACATTGATGTGAGCGATACCGGGAAGGGAATTCCAAAATCCCGCTTCAAGACCATCTTTCATCCCGGGTTTACCAGTAAAAAACGTGGTTGGGGGCTTGGACTAACCCTTTCACGACGCATTGTCGAAAACTATCATTCCGGGAAGATCTTTGTGAAATCCTCCACGATGGGCAAGGGAACCACTTTCCGCATTGTCTTGAAAAAATAATCCGTATGGCCGGCATTTACATCCATATCCCATTTTGCAAGTGTAAATGCCACTATTGTAATTTTTTCTCGCTGGCTTCCCAGAAACAGAAAGAGCCTTTTCTGTCAGCGATGCTGAAAGAGATTGATCTGACAAAGGAGTATTTGCAGCGTGAACCGGTTCATACCATCTATTTTGGCGGGGGCACTCCATCCCTCTATCATCCCGAACAGTTGCAAGAGATCATTGCTGCACTGACAAATATTTACCCGCTTCAGAATAATTGTGAAATTACCATCGAAATCAATCCCGAGGATCTCACACCGGAATTTGTCGGACAACTGAAAGAGTCTTCCTTTAACCGCTTCAGCATCGGCATCCAGTCTTTCTTTGATGAGGAGCTGAATTACCTGGGGCGCAACCATTCAGCGGAACAAGGCTTGGATTCGATAAAACTGCTTCAGGATAAAGGGTTCCGGAACATCAGCATAGATCTGATCTATGGCATCCCCGGGACAACTCCGGAAAGCTGGCAAAAAAACCTTGATCTTGCCTTTGCACTTGAGGTTCCCCATATCTCCTGTTATGCGCTTACCATTGAGCAAAAAACGCCGCTTTCATGGATGATCAACCAAAAAAAAGCGGCTCCCGTGGATGACGAATCACAGACAGATCAACTCATTTTGCTGATGGAAAAGGCAGAGGGAAAGGGCTTTCTTCAGTATGAAATCTCTAACTTCTGTAAACCAGGGCATCATGCCATTCACAATACCAATTACTGGAAAGGCGTTCCCTATCTCGGACTTGGCCCTTCGGCACATAGTTTTAACAGAATTTCGCGAAGATGGAATGTCGCTAATCTTACCGATTATCTCAACGGGATTTCAAATGGAACAACTGTTTTCAATGAAGAAATTCTGACCACAAATCAGCAGTACAATGAATATGTAATGACTTCGCTCCGCACCATGTGGGGATGCCGTTCCGAAAAAATCATTTCGGATTTCGGAATGTCCTATTTCAACCATTTCAGTAAAAACGCCATCCCTTTGATCGACTTTGGATTGCTGATGGAGTCGGAAGGAATTTTCCTGTTGACCGCGGAAGGGAAATTATTTGCCGACAGGATTGCTTCTGATCTGTTCCTGACAGCGTAACATCTGAGGTGTTTCGTCTGTTTTAATCGCAATCCCATTGTTCATCGCCAGTTCACATTCCCCTTGAAAACCTTAGAAATGTTCCCAATGGAAGCTTGCGGTTCGCCCTGTCAGAGAAATAAAATTCGCCGGTCTGCATGCCGGGGATATCGCCAAAACGTGTTTTTACCAGGTTTTCGGGGATCAATGCCGAAAATCCCATGGAATAGAGGCTTAAAATGAAGAACCCATGATCCGGGTCCAGCAGTTGTTTGGAGATGGCCATGATTTCATCAATTGAATCCTCCAGGATCCATTTTTCGCCATCTGGTCCTCTTCCATACGCAGGCGGATCCAGGATGATGCCGTCATAGTGGTTGCCCCGCTTAACTTCGCGACGAACAAAATTCATGGCATCCTCCACTACCCAGCGGATATTGTCAAGCCGGCTGGCCTCCATCATCTCCTTGGCCCAGGTGATCACCGGTTTCACCGAATCAACATGCACTACATCGGCTCCGGCTGCTTTGGCTGCCAGCGAAGATCCCCCCGTATAGGCAAATAAATTGAGCACCCTGGGAGGTGAGATGGCGAAGTGGTGAGTTAACAGGTCATAAATATAATCCCAATTTATAGACTGCTCCGGAAAAACCCCAATATGCCCGAATGCAGTAAGTCCCAGCCGGAATTTCAGATTCATTCCCTCGTATTGATAAGCGATGTACCATTGGTCAGGCATGGCCGGTTTTTTTATCCAGGAACCACGTTCCATGTCATCACCAGCAAGTTTCTTTCCTTTCGAACGAAGATATCGGGCATGTGACAACTTATCCCATTCGCTTTCAGCCATCGATTTCTGCCAAACAGCCTGTGGTTCCGGACGGATCAGGATATATTTCCCGAACCGTTCCAGTTTTTCCCGGTTTCCGGTATCGATCAGCTCATAATCGGTCCAGTTGGCACTTGTAAGGATTTCCATTTTCAGGTCAATAGTTTATTCACAAGTATTCTTAATGTCTGTTCTCCGGTATTTTTCCAGCCCCTTGGTGATCCGGCTTTCACAAAGATGGTCATGTTCGCGACAGCTTTGATAACCTCTTCTCCGATGATCAGCAAACCCTCTCCTTCCACCACAAAAAAGAGGACATCCATGGTCTGAGAATGCACCTCCATCTCTTCGCCAGGCTGCATGGTAAGATGTACCACTTGATATTTGTCAGAAGAATAGAGGATACGTCCATCAAGATTAAAGGGAACCTTTGGAGCATCGGTTAATTGAAGAATGGTGAAGTCGGGCATAATACTGATGGTGAAATCGCGAAATATTAATCTTTTATTGGCCTGGGAAGCATTTTTTCTTCCCGATCTTTAGCCTGCTTATCCCATTCCGGAAGAACCGATCTGATCCATTCATTCTTTTCTTTGCGGAGCTGATCCATCGGCAATCCAATGTATTGCTGGGCTTTGGTTTTCGTGGTGATATCGGGATAGGGAACAGGTTCGTTTTTACCGTATTTGGCCAGCACCCTGGCCAGCATGACCCGGGCCTCTTTCGATTCATCGATGGATAACCCGATGATCCGTGACACCTCAACCGGGGAATGAAATGAATTCCCGTGACCGGCAGCGCTGTAATCCCAAAACCACTGGGCATTGCGGATATGCTGAAGCAACGGATTCATTTCTGCTTCGGTAGCTCCCGATTCCCAGGCCAATTTGGCTTCTGCATGAGCCTTCACAAGTTCAATTTCAGCTTTATCACGAATTTCCTTTACCTTTCTTTGTCGCTCATAAACATTATTTCGCAGGGTTTCTTCGCTTTCGCGATGACAAACCTGACATGTTCCCGATATATTGCTTAGCGGACTGGTAATTTTATGGCTGGTGAATTTTTGCCCGCCCTCTTTGATGTAAGGCATATGGCAATCGGCACAGGCAACGCCACGTTGCGCGTGAATTCCCGTTAGGTAAACTTCATAGTCGGGATGCTGGGCTTTCAGGATGGGAGCGTTACTCATCTGATGAGTAAAATCAGTAAAGCCATAAGAATTATAATATTTCAGGGCACTGTCGGCAGTCAAACCCAACTTCCATGGGAAGGTCAGGTAAGCAATTTCAGGAGCATCGGGTCTCTTTTTATCGAAATAATATTCCACATGGCATTGGGCACAAACCAGCGAACGCATCTCCTGGTGAGTGGCTTTTGAAATATCTTTCCCCATTGAATGGAAAGCCTGCACCAATGCCGGCCGAGTGATTCGTAAGTCCATTGTTTTCGGATCGTGGCAATCGGCACAACCAATGTAATTGACCACTTCTGTGCCCCGTGAAGCCCATTTCCCTTTGTAAAAATCCTTTGGTCCCATCATTTCCATGAGACGTGGTACATCGGGACTCTTGCATGTCCAGCAGGTATTGGGCTGGGGTCCGTCTGCAGTATCTTTTGGGGTACCCGTTCTCAGGGTATTCCGGATATCATCAATGGCGTAATAGTGTCCTTTCGGTGCCGAATAATCCTTCGAAAAGGCGTATCCTGCCCAAAGGATCACCATCCGGGGATTTTTTTCCAGGGCATCAATCGGGGCATTTCCGTTGAATTCGCTGTGAAAAGAGGTATCGGCCGTATTCAGATAACTCTGGTACTCGCGCGGGAAATTCTCACCCCATAACACATTTCGGGGTTCATACTCGCTCAATGCAACTTTCGGTTTGTAAACATATTCGGCTTCAGCTTTCCGTGTGGTTATTGAAGAGGCCAGGAGCCCCAGAAGAAAAACAATAACCATGGTCCCGAAAAACAAAGCCCAGTTGATCCAGGGAGCACGTTTGTTGGTTGTTGCCATCATAAATTGTATTAAAGAAAATTTAAAAATCAAAGGTCAAAAATCATTCTCTCTCCTCCTCATCTTCTTCCCTTTCCGTGCGGCTTTCAATCTTTGTCTTCACCAATGCATTGGGAGTTGAAGAAAGTCCATTCACGCGGCCGTGCGGGGTTTCGCGGTGGCAATCCAGGCAGTTGCGTTCTTTCAGGTAATTTTTATAATTGGGCTGAACTGTCATCAGGAATTCCTTGCCCAGAATCTTCTCGTGGCAATAGATGCAATTCTGCTGAACCACTTTTTTCCCGGCCTCCCTGATAAATATTACCTGAGGTTCTGTGCGAAGTGTGAAAATGGTGGCATGGCGCAGTCCGTCTTTGGCTTTGAAAAGATACTTGTTAAAAACATTATCATGGGGCACGTGACAATCATTGCAGTTGGTGATCGTACGGTGGGCGCTGTGAGCCCAGGTGGCAAACTGCGGGTTCATCACATGGCAATTCACACAGGTTTCGGGATTATCCGATAAGTACGAAGGCGCCCTCGAAATGTAAAAAGCATATGCTGCCAACCCGAAAAGAATACCGAGTAAAACAGCCACCATTGGTTTCCATTGATCAGGAGGAACCAGCCAAAGGATTATTCTTTTCATCTGTATAAAGGTATACAATATACCCTATCAAATGTATGTGTTTTTTCAATAGTTTAAGGGAATTGAACCTGACTTTTTTCCTTTTAATGTAGTATCTTTGATCTGAAAAGTATTGTTGCGGCTAAATTGTACTTAAAAGGGTGCTTTCATGCCTGAAAAATTCGAGAACAAAACAGTATTTACCTTACTTGAAATCACGCAACGCATACACCATGCCCTTGCTGAACATTTTCCCAGTGTTTACTGGGTGAAGGCAGAGATGAATAAATTGAACCACTACATTCACTCAGGCCATTGCTATCCGGAACTGGTGGAAAAAAGGGAGGGGAAAGTTGTTGCCCAGATCAGGTCGAACCTGTGGAAAGATGATTATACACGGATCAATGCCAGGTTCCTGAAGGTTCTTAAAGAGCCTCTGAAAGATGGGATCAATATCCTATTTTGCGCAAAAATAGCCTATGATCCTGTTTATGGCCTGAGTCTCCGCATGGTCGACATCGATCCCACCTACTCACTGGGTGAACTTGAAAGGGAAAAACAGGAATCCATCGAAAAGATACAGCAGGAGGGATTATTCAACCGGAATAAATCATTGAAACTCCCTATGCTGCCTCAACGCATTGCGGTGATCTCTGTGGAAACCAGCAAGGGTTATGCGGATTTCGTCAAAGTCATCCAAGACAACCCCTGGGGATATAGGTTCTTTATAATGCTCTTCCCATCGCTGCTCCAGGGGGAAAAGGTGGGAGAAGCAATCGCCCTTCAACTCGACAGGATCGAAAGGGTCAAACATCATTTCGACATGGTGGCCATCATCCGCGGTGGAGGAGGCGATGTGGGCCTTTCAGGATACAATCATCTTGCTTTTGCCCGGAAAGTGGCACTTTTCCCACTCCCTGTCATCACAGGCATTGGTCATGCTACCAATGAAACAGTAGTTGAGATGGTGGCTTTTAAGCATTGCATCACACCCACTGATGTGGCCGATTTCCTTATTCAGCAGTTTCATAATTTTTCCGCACCGCTTCTGGATAATAGTCGCATTTTGATTGAGCTGGCTTACCGCATCCTTGCATTCGAGAAGAGAAATCAATTGGAAATAAGCCTTCAGCTTGATAAATCCACCAGGGAACTGCAGGTAGTCGCACGCAACAGTCTTAATGCACAGGCCCGGAACATGAAGGGATATACCGGTTTTTTCATAAGAAACCACAGAGATCATCTTCAGGTCAAGAGCGGCCAGGTATCTAAAGCGGTCATGATTTTTTTTCATGCTTTCAGATTAAAACTGGAACAGATGAGAAAGAACGGATCTTTGATCATCCAGTCAACGCTAAAAAAGAGCTGGATAGATATAGAATCCCTGAAAAGGAACATCAGCCTGATGGATCCCATCAATGTCCTGGCCAGAGGCTATTCCGTAACACGCCTCAACGGGAAAATCATTCGCAGTCACACTTATGTGAATCCCGGCGACAGCATAGAAACCATTACCTTTGATGGCACCATAAAAAGTACCGTAACAACACATTATTCAGAACCCGGAACATGAGTGGAAAAATGACTTATACTGCAGCCTTTGAGGAGCTTCAGCAAATTGTAAACGAAATCGAGACCGGAGAAATTTCTGTGGATCTGCTTTCGGAAAAGGTGAAAAGAGCTGCATACCTGATCAAGCTCTGCAAGGAAAAGCTGACCACAACCGAGGCTGATGTAACCCAGATTTTAAAGGAACTGGACAGTGAACGGGACTAATTTGGGAAGGCGATCATTCACCAAACTCCTGTTGCATCTTCCTGATCTTTTCAAGCATCTCGCCCTTTTCGCGCTTCCAGTGTTTTTTACTGGCCCAAAAACCAACGCCCACGACACATGCCATAAAAAGCAGGTAAATTGTCAACGGCCAATAGGTTACTCCAAAGTACCTGGTAAAAGCGGAATGAACGATCAAACTCCCACCGGCAATCAGCAGCGCCAATAAGGGAACGACGAAGAACCATTCCCTGGGTGGCATGAAGCTATGTCGTTTCTTTGCCTCCCCGAGGAACTGAATGGTAGGCGCAGTATAATTGATCCTTTTAATCCGCAGGTAACCAAAAAGCATATAAGCCAGTATTAATACAAATGCCAGAACAAGAATGGCAAATCCATCCCGCATTGTACCCTTGTGAATACTGAGCGAACTAGAATAAACAGCAACAAATATTCCGAAAATGATGATAAATCCCACGATTTTTTTTCGTTCTCTGGAATCCGCTGCTTTAAGCTCTTCGATGAATGTGTCCATTTGATTTTTATTTTGTTCTTGTTGATTGAATTCCGGGGGCGTTCCCTTGATGTTGATGTTTCTAAAATCATCTAATTCCATTTTGCTTGTCCTCCCATTCCTTTTTAATTTGTTCTCTGATCCGGAAAATTTTTACCCTTACATTCGCTTCTGAAAGACCTGTGATTTCAGCCATCTCTTTCGTTGATTGTTCTTCAAGGTAAAGAGAGACCAGGGTTCGGTCGGCCAGGTTCAGTGTTTCTAAAAACCGATGAAAAAAAGAAAGCTTCTCTTCTGCAAACTGATCCGGATCCGCTGGTGAAGAATCAACCATCTGAAGGGTCTCTATCGATCTCCCTGATTCAATTATGGTTTTCCTGCGTTTATCCGACCGTAACCAGGTCAGACACGTATTTACCACAACCCGGAAAACCCAGGTGCTGATTTTTGATTGTCCCCTGAAAGAATGCAATTGCTCCCATATCCTGATCAGAGATTCCTGAAAGACATCGTTACGCTCATCAGCATCTTCGAAATACCAGCAACAGATCCTGAAAATCCGGTTTCTGTTCTCTGCCAGCATCTCCCTGAAAAGTTTTTCTTTGTCCATTTTCAGATTTTATGACATTAAGATACTGCAAAAAGCCTTTTGTTACAGATCATGCCAAAAAAAATCAGCCTAATTTTCGTTTTGCCAACCACCAGGTATAAAAACCGGTGACCAGGATCATCATGGTAAAAATGCCGGTAAGGAGGCACCGGGAACCCTTAAGTCATGAATTTCACAATCCAGCAAAGCTTTGCATTTGGAGTTGCAGCTTTAAACTTTGAGCTTTGAGCTTTGAGCTGATCGTACTATCCCTTGATCATCGTCAATACCATCTTGAATTTTTCAATGGCATTCACTGCATGTGGAATTCCTGCCGGCATAATGATTGTTTCGCCGTTGTTCAGGATAAACTGAACCTCGTTGATACTGATCTCTGCTTCCCCTTCAATGACCTGTAACATCGCGTCATACGGCGCTGAATGGGTACTCAATCGCTGACCCTTGTCAAATGAAAACAGGGTTACTGTACCTACCGGACGGTCAATCACCCGTTTGCTTATGATTCCCTCGGACGAATAATCGACCTTTTCCGGGAACCGGAACACATTGGAGTGTTCGAAAATACTTTTTTCCATTGTTTCAATGTTTGGTTTGAATGATTAGGTCAAAGATCAAATCTCAAAACTCAAATCTACGGTAAAATTCAAAATTATTCTGGATATCATCTTACCAGAGAATTATACTTTTCATTTTGAGTTGAAACTTTGAACTTTGAGTTTTTAATTTTGAACTGGTTAAATATAATCCTCTTCGATTACCTCTCCCTGCAAGGATACAACAGCCTGCTTGATGGGAATATTTCTTCCGGCATTGCTCCGTGCTGCTTGAGCCATTTGTAAAAGACCTCCGCAGCAGGGAACCTCCATCATTACGACGGTGAGGGAGTTGATCTTGGTATCGGATATCATGCTTGTCAGTTTCTGAAGGTATGACTCCTTATTGCCATCAAGCTTGGGACAAGCAATGGCAACGGATTTGCCTTTCAGAAAACGGGAATGGAAATTGCCCATTGCAAAGGCAGCACAATCGGCGGCCAGGACGACATCAGCATTCTTGAAGTAGGAGGCCTGTGGGTTTAACAGGTGTAATTGTACCGGCCATTGACGGAGTTCTGAAACGACCTTTAACGGATCGTTGGAATCCAATACTGGCTCTGCCTGCTGAATTGCCTCCCCCCTGAAGTCAACTGTCATGGCACCAGGACAACCACAGCCACTGGCTTTTTTTTCATCCTTTGTATTCATGCTCATATCGATGTTGTTTTCCTTTAAATAACAGATTGCTTCATTTAAATATTCTGTTTCATTATGATCCCTCAGGTGCTCCAGGTGCGCCAGGATGGTGTTCCTTCCTTTTTGAGCAAGAATGTCCATTACTTTGCGTTCATTGTAAGGTTCAGCTTCGCGTTCAACGATCTCAATGGCACCTTCAGGACAATGCCCGATACAAGCGCCAAGACCGTCACAAAATAAATCACTGATCAGCCTCGCCTTACCGTCGATGATCTGCAGCGCCCCTTCCTGACAATTTGGTATGCATAGTCCGCAACCGTTGCATTTCTCATCATCAATCTGAATAATTTTTCGTTTCATATAATATTATGTATTTAGGTATTGATTTGCTTTTTAAGGATCAAAAAAATTAGAGATAATTCTCTAAGGTTTGTTCCTGGAGGAATTTTTTAAACTCAGTGGTCAGTTTATTTACTACATTTCCCATAAGGCATCGGTCAAAATGGCAAATTTCATTTAACAATGGACAATCCGAAATCTCAATTGGACCCTCAATGGACTCATATATACTCAGCAAGGTTACATCCCCCGGTAATTTTTTAAGAGTAAATCCACCTGCTGGACCACGGACCGATTTCAAGATATCGTTCTTTACCAGGCGCTGAAGGACTTTTGCAATATGGTTCTTCGAGAATCCGGTAAATTCAGCAATTTTCACCACATTCATACCCTTTGGGGAGCGGGCAATGACAACAGCGCTATGGATGGCGATCGATGCAGCTTCGGAAAGGGCAAATATTTTACTCATAAAATATAATAGGTATTTGAATACGCAAATGTATGTATATATTTTCAATTTTCAACAAAAAAAATGAAAAATAAAAATTGTGTAGGAAATGGCTGTATATCAGTAAAAAATAATTGGAAAATTGATAACTTGCACCCCAATGACAAAAATTATTTCCAGTTTACAGAATTCCTTCATTAAAAATCTGTTGCTGCTTGAGGAGAAGCCGCGTGCCAGAAAAGAGCAGAACCGGATCGTGATCGAGGGATTGCGTGAAATCAGGTTGGCGCTTGCGGGTGGTTTTGCTATAACTGATCTTTTGTACGTTTCCGAGCTCGTTTCAATGGATGAACTCAGCTCCTTGATTAATCAGGTTTCATGCAGCTTTTCAGCCACAGAAATTACGCTTGATGTTTTCAACCGCGTAGCATACCGGCGCGATACCGGCGGGGTAATTGCCCTCGCTGAGCCACGCTACACGGGGTTCAATGACCTTACCCTCCATGAAAATCCATTGCTGCTCGTTCTCGAAACTGTTGAAAAACCCGGAAATCTTGGGGCCCTCCTCCGTACGGCCGATGCTGCTGCTCTTGATGCCGTGATCGTCTGTGATCCGCAAACCGATATTTTTAACCCCAATGCCATTCGTTCGAGCATTGGCTGCATCTTTACCATGCCTGTGGTCGTAACCTCATCTGAGCAGGCCATTTCCTGGATGCATTCAGCAGGGATTAAAATGTTCGGAACAGCACTCACAGCAACCCGGTTTCATCATGAAACCGATTTTAATCAGCCAACTGCCATCGTTATGGGATCCGAATCCAATGGATTGAGCAATACCTGGCTTGAAAGGGCCGACGAGCTGATAAAAATTCCGATGATGGGAAAAATCGATTCAATGAATGTTTCGGTTTCAGCCGCCATTGTGGTTTTTGAGGCACTCCGGCAAAGGAATTTTCACCGGTAGAAAACATCATGAGGATCTGGTTCCTCCACTTGATCTTTTTTCTTTACTTGTACTTTTCGTTCCCTGGTTTAAGCACTAAAAATCCTTTGGGCATTTTACTTTTAAACTCCAACTGATTGCCGGATACCGGATGAGGAAACGATATGTAAAAAGCATGAAGTCGGATTCTTCGCTCGTATTGCGCATCGGCGCCATAGCGACGGTCGCCTACTACCGGACAATCCATCTCCGATAAATGAACGCGGATCTGATTCTTTCTGCCGGTTTCCAATTCCACCTCTAGCAAAGCGTATCCTTCGGTTCGATCCATCACACGGTAATGGGTGATGCCCAGTTTGGCGCCCTCCTGCACCCCCACTGAATAAACTCTTTGATCGTGTCCTTCTGCAAGCCAGCTGCGAATTGTTCCCTGGTCATCTTTGGGCTGACCTTCCACAAGAGCATAATACAGTTTCCGGGTTTCCCTCCATCCCTCCTTTATTTTCTGCTGAAGCTCTTCGCTTTTGGCAAAAAGAATGAGTCCCGAAACTTCCCGGTCGAGCCGGTGAACCACAAATAATCTCTCTTTCCCTTTGGAGGCCTCCTTGGCATAACCCTGCATGATCTGGTAAAATGAAGTTCCACCAAGACCCCGGTCACCAATGGTTAGCAATCCTGCAGGCTTTTCCGACACCAGAATTGAATCATCCTCAAAAATAACCGGGTAAGGCGGAGTGACTTTATGCTGGCGTACAATTTGCCTGCTGTACTCCACTTCATCACCGGGACGAATCACCGTCGCCGGATTTGTTACCATCCGTCCATTGACCTTCACGTTTCCATGGGTAATTCTATTCTTTACTGTTGTTCGTGAAGCAGTAATAAATTCTTTAAGCAGATATTCCCACAACGAAATTTCTGTTTCAACCTTTGCTTTCATACAAAATACTGTTATTTTTATTCAAGGTCTCAATTCCAATCAACCTTTCACCCATTTCAGCTTTCCTTCTTCAGCGAAATCTGCATCAACACCGGATGATGATCTGAATTCTCAAAATCATCAACAAGGGTTTTCACCGATTTCACCTCAATGTTTGGAGAAACCACGAAAAAATCAATGATGGTCGTTTTTGTCTTGCCCTTTGCATAAGGCATATCAACATTACGGTTAGATGGTCGTATTGCATCAAAAACGAATTCCCATCCGGGTAAAAAGTTTTCATCAATGGAGGGTTCAACCCTGTATGCAGGATCTCCCGTTCTGATCAGGGTTGGATTGAACCCCCTTGGATTGCTGTTCCAATCACCACCGGTAACAATATAATTCCCTTTGCAGTACTCTTTTAAAATATATTCATGCAGCATGGCAAGTTCTTTTTTTCGCAATACTCCTCCTTCATCAAAAGCAGAATTATGGGTATTGATGATAACCAATTCCTTCCCGTTTTCAAGGGCATACCTGGTCACCAGGAAACAGCGTTTAAGAATGACAAGCGATTTTGGCCAGGAGAATTGGGATTCAAACCGGTGTCGTTCAGCTTCGACAGGCTGAAAAGGTGAAATCGTCATTAACCCAGACACTACCCTTCCCATGGGTTTTTTAACTGGAACAGGCACAAACCGGCAGTCATAATTCTTTGCAAACATATAGCAATTCCCTGGAAGAGCTCTTGTTATCTCGGTAACCTCATTCATGAAATAGGTTCTTTTCGCCAGTGTGTCAACCTCCTGAATGAAAATAAAATCGGTTGTATCGTGGGCAGAAATGTTTTTTATGATTCCCTTCATATATTTCCTGAAATTCGCTTCATCCGGCATTACCTGTTTCCCCCCGTCATAAAAGAAATCCAACTCCCTTCCAAGTCCGCCATAACCAATATTCCAGGTTAAGAATGAGAATTCCTTTTTTGTGGAAGGCAGAACTTTCCCTTTGCCATAAATGGTCAAAGATTCAATTGCATTGGGGCGGTAATCGGTCACTTGAAGAAAAATAATGAACATAACCACCATGATAATAATCAATGCAAGCAGCACCGCTGCTGTCCATAACGATAAGGGTAAAACCTTGTGCATGACTTCGGGATATAAGTTAAAACCTAAATGTACACATTTTTTTCTAATTTTACTTTTTATTCAATATTTCGATTCCCGACTGATGCCTCTTCTTGGATCCCTTATTAAGAAAGCTTACGAACTCCGTCAACTTCCCATCGATATCAAAACGATGGATCCCGATGCTGAGCAACGAAAAGTACTGAGAAAACTAATTTTAAAAGCCCAGAATACCGCTTTTGGTGAATTTTTCCGGTTTGGAGATATCCTCACCTCCGCCAACTTTATGGATACTTTTCGGAAACAGGTTCCGGTTCATGATTACGGGTCGATGTTCAAGAGTTGGTGGTATCGCAGTCTTAACGGAGAACCCTATGTTGCCTGGCCCGGCAGGGTCAATTATTTTGCCCTGACGTCGGGTACTTCCGAGGCCTCCTCCAAGCATATCCCGGTAACATCAGATATGCTCAATGCCATTCAGAAGACAAGTTTACGATTATTGGTATCTACCACCAAATATGATTTCCCGGATGAGTTTTATGAAAAGGGGATCCTGATGATCGGGGGAAGTACCCATTTGCAGTACAATGGAACATATTACAGGGGTGATCTTTCCGGTATCACGGCGAGTACCATGCCATTCTGGTTTCAGCATTTCTATAAACCAGGTCGGCGAATCTCACGGGAGGAAGAATGGTCGGTAAAACTGAACGAGATTGTCCGGAATGCCCGACTGTGGGACATAGGAGTGATCGTGGGGGTACCTGCCTGGATACAAATAATGATGGAAAAGATCATTTGCCATTACCGGGTGAAGCATATCCATGAAATATGGCCGAATTTATCGGCCTATGTCCATAGCGGAGTTGCCTTTGAACCTTATGTGAAGAGTTTTGAAAATCTTCTTGGACATCCCATTATCTATAACGAATCCTACCTCGCATCGGAAGGGTATATCGCGTATCAGCGACCCGGAAGTAAGAAGGGGATGGAACTGGTGTTGGACAATGGAATTTTCTATGAATTTATTCCCTATACAGAAGAAAATTTTGACTGCGATGGAAATCTGCGTTCGAATCCGCAAACGCTTACCATCAGCCAGGTAAAAGAAGAAAATGAATATGCATTATTGCTTTCAACTTGTGCAGGCGCATGGCGTTACCTGATCGGCGATACCATCCGGTTCACCTCAAAAGAACGATCCGAGATCATTTTGACGGGAAGGACAAAACACTTCATCAGCCTTTGCGGGGAACATCTTTCCCAGGACAACATGAACCGGGCCATCAAAATGCTGCAGGATGAACTGAATGTCAGCATCACTGAATTTACTGTCGCCGGAACCCGTTTTGGGAGCCTGTTTGCCCACAAGTGGTATCTTGGCACCGATGATGCGCTGGATCCTGGATTGGCGGCCCGTAAACTGGATATGTACCTCACCGAACTTAATGATGATTATCGGGTCGAACGTCTCGAAGCCCTGAAGGATGTTTCAGCAGAAATCGTACCTTTGCAGGTATTCCACGATTGGATGAAAGTACACAGGAAAGAAGGTGGCGCTCATAAATTTCCCCGTGTTTTAAAAACCGGGCAATTAACAGAATGGGAGAAACATTTACAATATTACACCCCCTCTTTGAAGGTCTGATTCTCGGCGTGACTGTGGCTATCACATTGGGACCAGCCATGTTCGCCCTATTGCAAACCAGCGTTAAACATGGGGTGAAAATAGGGATTTTCCTGGCATTGGGCATTTTTTCAAGTGACCTTGCATTGGTGGTGGGTTGTTATTTCGGCGCCTCCCGGATTGTGACCGATCCAAGGTATCATTTATGGCTTGGATTACTTGGTGGTGTTGTCATGTTGATTGTCGGGTTTTATACCTTTTTTAAGAAAGTCCCCCTCACAGAACAGGTTGAGGCCATCAATGAGATAAAGGTCCGGAGACCCAGTCCGCTGGCCTATTTTTTCAAAGGATTTGTGCTCAATATTGCCAATCCCTTCCTTTGGGTTTTCTGGATAACCTCGGTATTGGCCATCAATGCCACCTATGGCGGCGATCAGAAAGCTGTTGCCATGTTTTTTACCGGTACACTTGCCATGGTTCTGATGACCGATATTTTGAAATGCATTCTGGCCAATAAAATTAAAGTGCTGGGCAATCCACAGGTAAAACTCTGGATGAACCGTATCGTTGGTATTCTTTTCATGATCTTTGGCGCATTTGTCATCACCGGCTCTCTCCTGGAATATTTTCGCGGTATTTCGTTACAGGTCCCTTAATATCTTCTTCTATTAACATTCAAATGAAACATCATGGAAAAAAAACGTTTTAAAAACTGGTGGTTCCTTGCCGTCAATGGTATAATATCCATTCTTTTCGGCTTGCTCCTGATGCTTTGTACCGAAGCATTCATCAAAACGGTTGTGATCTATATCGGGATTTTCTTCCTGCTCATGGGTATTGGCCTGCTCATCACCTCTGTTCGAAACATTAACAAAGATAAAGCTGTGGCCATGATCCTTTTTGAATCCATCATCAGTCTTGTTGTGGGAACAATTTTAATTATCTTTCCCGGAACTTCACTGTCCATCTTTCTGATCATGTTCGGAATATGGGCAGTCATCATCGGGATCATTCAGCTGGTCATTCTTGTAAACATTAAAGGTGCATTGGCCAATAAGAACGGTCTTCTGCTGAATGGATTACTTACCATTGTGCTTGGCGTGATCCTGTTTTTTAATCCCTTTACATGGGCTGTTATAATCGTACAGATCATTGGAGGTTTCGCGATAGCTTTTGGTATACTGATGATCTATTTCTCGTTTCTCCTCAGATCGGTCAATCTGGAAGATCAAAAGGAAATCAACAAAAATACCTTCGAGCCGGCACCCTGATTTGTTCAAATGGTTTTAATCAGCCGTTCAAATTCGGACTTGTAATTTGTCCCGATCGGGATCATCCTTTCCTTTATCTTTACCTGGTTACCCTCAATCATGTCTATCCTGGAAAGCGAAATGATATAAGATTTATGGATACGGGGGAAGGACTTTGGTGGCAATAAGGTTTCGATATTTTTCAGCGATTGATAGCTGACGATCATTTTATCGATGGTATAGATTTTAACATAATCCCCAAGAGCTTCGATATAAAGGATGTCATTCAGGTCAACCTTAAAGGTTTTTTTACTGGATTTTATGAAGATGTACTCTTCTTCATGCTTTTCAGCACCTGTGGTCTCTTTGGGGGGAACCTCCCGGCTTCGTATGATGTCCTCCACCTTCTGAATGGCTTTAAAAAACCGGTCGAATGCAAAAGGTTTCATCAGGTAATCCACCACATCCAGTTCATACCCCTGTATCGCGTATTCGGCATAGGCGGTAGTAACGATCACCAAGGGTGGATTTTTCAAAGTTTTCAGAAAATCCATCCCGCTTAATCTGGGCATATTGATATCCAAAAACAAGAGATCTACTGAATGGTGATGCAATACTTCGATAGCTTCCATGGCATTGCTGCATTTTTTCACGATTTCCAGAAAGGATATATTCTCGGCGTAGCGTTCAATGACACGCTGAGCCAATGGCTCATCATCAATTATCAGGCATTTTATTTTCATATCAGATATAAATTGTAAGTTCCACCCGGTAACTATTTCGGGGATTTTGAATGTTTAATAAACATTTTCCTGGGTAGAGAAGTTCCAGTCTCTTTTTTACGTTTGGCAGTCCGAATCCTGAAGAACAGGTATTTTCCATGACCTCTTCCGTGTTATTTTCAATGATAAAAACGATCCGATCTTCCTGTTCCAGATTGAACGAGATATGAATGTAGGGGTTCAAATCCCTGGTTTTTACACCATGCTTGAAAGCATTTTCAATAAATGGAATGAATAGCAGCGGAGCTACTTTCAATTGATAATTCTCTCCAATCACATCAAATTTAACCTCCAGCCACTCGTTCGATCTCAGTTTTTCGAGATATACATAGTTCTTTAAAAAATCAAGCTGCTTCCCGATTGGAACAAGGTCATCCTTGGTTTCATAAATCACATAACGCATCAGGTCCGAGAGTTTGAGAATAAGCTCCGGAGCCTTGTCCGATTTATCGAGACTCAGGGAATAAAGACTATTGAGGGTATTAAAAAAGAAATGGGGATTCACCTGGGCTTTCAGTGCCCGTAATTCGGCTTCAATTTTCTGGCGTTCAACTTCTTTGATTTTCAATTCAAATCCTTGCAGGGTAATCGAATCGCGGGTGAATTTGAGCATGGTGGAAATAACCAGAAAAATCACCACAAGAATGAATTCAGCAATATATTCGGTTATAAAATTGGGATGCAGACCCCCTTCCAGCAAAACAGAAACAAAGTAATTGGTAAAAATGAAGAAATTAATATTTCCAATTTCCAGAATGAAAAAAAGCAGGTATTTTCGCCTGTCAAAATAAAACGGAATCAGCCATAAAAGGTTGATGTACACGGAGACAGCCAGAAACCCAATCGTCAATAAAATATTTCCTGCAATCTCAATGTCAATATTGTAAAAGTTGAAATCACCACGGGTATAAAATAAAACCACTGTAAACAAAATGATGCTTAAACTCCAAAAAAGAATATGAGGAAAAATAAAATGCTTTTTCCCCTTTTCGTATAATGGTTTTAACGACATAATGCAAATTTTGTACAAAAATGGAAATTGAATTCCGTATTATCAATCATTTTTGTTATCTCCTTGAAAAAACTTGATGAAAGTACAAATATTTCAGTTCTTTATCGGTGACCGTCATCTATAAAAAAGCACAAATCATCGAGAATTTCAGCTGTTTGTCAAAAATAATAGACGATATCTGAATTTGTCTGTATTATTGCAAATCATTTCAAATCAATTATCCAACAGATTAAAACAAAGAAAACATGACATTGCTCAGAAGTAAGAACACAACGACCCCCTGGAACCTCCGGAAACAGATCAGAACAGCCACAATGGCCTTCTTAATGATTATGGGAACCGGTGCAGGAGCGTTTGCCGGCAACCCGCCGGATGAAGGAATGTGGCTTCCATTATTGCTTGAACGTTTGAATTATATTGATATGCAGAAAATGGGGCTCCACCTCACTGCTGAGGAAATATACAATATCAACAACTCCAGCCTGAAAGATGCCATTGTTGGTCTTTCCGGTGGCGGCGTCCAGGGTTTCTACTGCACGGCCGAAGTGGTATCTGACCAGGGATTGATCTTTACGAACCACCATTGCGGGTATGGCTCAGTTCAAAACCACAGTACCACCGAACACGATTATCTGACCAATGGCTTTTGGGCCAAATCGAAGGGAGAAGAGCTTCCCAACGAAAATATGTGTGCCTCTTTCCTGATCCGGATTGAAAACGTGACCGATTCAATCATTCCATTTCTTTCCGATACCCTTAGTGAATCAGCAAGAACTGCAAAAGCGAGAGAACTGACAGGCAAGATCCGGAAAAGAGCAGAAGAAAAAGGGAAATATGAAGCCTCCGTGAAATCGTTCTTTGCAGGCAATGAATATTATCTTTTCGTTTATAAAACTTACAGGGATGTGCGACTTGTGGGAGCGCCCCCCTCCTCCATCGGAAAATTTGGTGGCGATACCGACAACTGGATGTGGCCCCGCCATACATGCGATTTTACGGTATTCCGTATTTATGGCGACGGCAATAATGAACCTGCTGATTTTGCCGAAGCGAATGTTCCCATTAAACCCAAATATCATCTCCCAATCAGCCTGAATGGAGTAAAAAAAGATGATTTCGCCATGATCTGGGGATTCCCCGGAACAACAACGAGGTACCTGACCTCTTACGGTATAGAATATAGCCTGAAATTTACATATCCTGCACTCATCAAACTTTATGGGAAGCAACTGGATGTCATGAAAGAAGAGATGGATCGCGATAAAGCCGTAAAAATTGCCTACTCCGACAATTACGCCAACATTGCCAATACCTGGAAAAATTTTATCGGGGCTTCTAAAATGCTTAAACGGAATAACGTTGTGGAAAAGAAAAAAGCCATCGAAGATGCTTTTACCAATTGGATTAACAGTGATCCCTTTCGTCAGAAAAAATTCGGCAATGTGTTGGATAACCTGAAAAAACATTATGAAAAAAGAGGTGAGGTAGCAGTACCGAACATTTATGCAAACCTGGCAGGAGCCAGTTTGGACATTGTTCAATTTGCCGGCCAGTTCGGTGAATTGAAAACCACCCTCGATGAAAAAGATAAAAAAAAGGAAAAACAGGCCATTGAAAATCTAAAGGGAGTGGTGGCTGCAAATTTTACGGAAAAATATTCGATCGTGGAAAAAAACATGCTCGCTGCCATGTTAAAATTGTACGCGCAGGATGTTCCCAAAACTGAACTCCCCGATATTTTTCTTCTGGTTGAAAAGAAGTATAAAAATGATTTCTACCTGTTTGCAGATGAGGTGTATAAAACATCCGTTTTTGCCTCCGCCGAAGCTGCCAACAAATTTCTTGAAAAACCCAATAAAAAGATCTTCAAAAATGATCTTGGATGGCTATTGGCTGAATCCATGGGAACAGCAGCAGGAAAATACCAACCTGTTATTCAGGTCTCACAATCCATAATCGGGGCATCCAACCGCGCTTTTGTTTCCGGTATACGGCAAATGAATCCCGCGCTGGTAGCCTACCCGGATGCCAATTCAACCCTGCGTTTCTCCTTTGGTAAGGTACTTGATTATTATCCTGCCGATGCTGCCCACTATAACTATATCACTACCCTGAAAGGGGTAATGGAAAAAGAAGATCCCACCAACGAAGAATTCATCGTGGAGCAGAAATTAAAGGATCTGTACAAAGCCAAAGATTATGGACAGTATGGCGAAAACGGAGAGATGATCGTTTGCTTCCTCACCACCAACGACATTACCGGCGGAAACTCAGGAAGCCCTGTCATTAACGGCGATGGCCAACTGATCGGCCTTGCTTTCGATGGAAACTGGGAAGCCATGAGCGGTGACTATCTGTTTGAACCGGAACTTCAGCGTTGCATCAATGTCGATATCCGGTATGTTCTCTTCATCATCGATAAATTCGCCGGCGCAACAAATCTTATCGATGAGCTGACACTGGTCAAATAGCTGTTTGCATGAAATTAAAATGAGAAACCCGGCCCACTGACCGGGTTTCTCATTTTGTTCCTATTCAGAATCAGATTTCGCTAACGCTCGATCTGGATCAGATTGTTGAACAAAGCCTTATCGGCACTGATCTTGTCGGCATTGCCATACACACAATAGGCTTTCTGCTGCAACATATCGGTCACCATTTTGGAAAATCCCTTGATGTCCTGAGCCTTTGTTGAAAGAACTGCATCCCGGTCTCGTTGAAGATCCTCCGCTTTCCGCTTTGTAAAATAATAATTCACCGCCTGGTCTCCCTTTTGAACATTGGCCTGGGGAATATCCATCTGCGATATGGTCCCTAAAATATAGCGGGTCATGGCCGTTTCATCGGCTTCGAATTTATTCAGGAAATCAACAGTGTTATTATAAGTATCAAATGTTTCTTTGAGATTGGGATCCCTATAGGAAGAAAAGAACATCAAGCCCGTTGGGGATATATTTGATCCTGCTCCATACGCCCCACCCATTACGCGGATACGCTGTCTGAGCCAATCCCTGGACAGGATCAGGTTGAGTACCCTCATTTTCCCATTCCAGGCATAGCCCAGCTTTTTATAATTATATCCTTCATACACATATTGAACCTTTGATGCAGACTGTATTCCCTCATTCTTTTTTTCAAATTTGAACGTCCAGGTCTGGTATGCAGGTTGAGTTTGTGGTAAAAGTTTCCCAAAGTTGGTCAGTTCTTTGGTAAAGGACTCCAGCTCTTTGGGACCACAAGTGGCAGAAGCCATCATATTCCCCTTTGAAAAGAGTAAACCGGAAACTTTTTTCAAATTGGCAATGATCTGGTCTGAATTCTTTTCAAATCCTTTGGTGAGATCAGTCACGAACCAATAATAATCAAGACCCCCTGTCAATTCATTGAACATACCTGAATTGCTGTAATACGAAGGCAACCGTGTGGCTGCAACACCTGCTCCTTCCTGTTTTTTTGACGCCTCCAGCTGCGATTGGTGACGAATCAGCAATGTTCTTAATCTTGCAGTATCCGTAAATTGGGTTTTGGTCAGAATTTCCAAAGAGAGTTCAAATGCTTTGTCAACCTTATCTTTCATGGCCGAAGTTACCATGACAAATTTCGGGATAAGGGTGGCGTCGTCAAGATTTTCAAGGTACAATCTTAATGTTGTATATAGTGTTCCGGTATTGATATTCATCGCTTTGTTCAACTCTCCATAGGTGTATTTTTCAGTATTCATTGAACCCAGGAGATTTGACAGCAGAGAAACATAGGGAATCATACCCTGCGGCACTGTGCGCATATCAAAATAAAGACTGGAATAGACGATATTGTTGGTAAACTCATCGTGATGCAGGACCTTTACTCCAGCGACCTGTTTTTCGGTTACACCATACCACGTTGCTTTCGGGTCAATATCCTTCAGGGTCAATAATGGAATGGTCGCCAACGCTTCCGGCGTGTCCTGACGTTTCTGAAAAGCTACCAGATCCTGCGTTTCCTTGACCAGTGAAGCTATTGCAGCAGCATCAAGTTTTAATTTGTAATTCTCAAGATTCTTTTGAACGACGGCATTCCTCTGCTGATCCAAACCGGGTTCAGGAACCAGAGTAAGGAGCAGGGAATGCGGATTGTTCAGTAAATATTGTTTGATGATGGATTCAAAATAGTTGCTTGTCAATGCTTTTTTCATTTCAGCAAGGGGTTTTTCGTATTCAAGTCCCTGAAAAGGATTATCGGCAAATAACCAACCAGGCTCAATCCGGTTGAGGTAGGTAAGCCCCTTTTGCGCATCATTACCTTCCCTCAGGTAGAATTCCGTACGGTTAAGAATACCTTGAATTTCTCCTTTATCCAGTCCTTTTGCAACGACATCCCGGATGGTATTCATGACAACCTCAAGGAACTTGGATTTATCCGAAGGATTTGCGTTCTGAACTGTTATCTGAATAACATTTTGCTGGTAATTGGATACACCAGCATTGACATCCTGACCGATTCCGGCTTTTTGCAGCGCGAGTCTGACCGGAGCCGTTTCCATGTTGACAAGCAAATCTACGATCATCCCAAGGGCAGTGGTAAGTGATTCATCCGTGTTATGGCCTGCTACCAGGGAAAGTGAGAGGAATGTTTGATTATTGGTATCGGCACCCTCCATTACAGGATAGTAAGCAGTAATGTCCTTCAAGGCTGCAAAGGGTTTTTGGTCCTTTATCACTGCACGAAAATTTGACCGGTTATATTTTGACAGGTACTCCTGATCGATGAATGCAAGCTCTTTATCGAGATCAGCATTGCCATATAAAAGGATAAAACTGTTTTCAGGATGATAATACTTTTTGTGAAAGCTGACAAATGCTTCCTGTGTAAGGGTTGGAATTGCGGCTGGATGACCTCCCGATTCAAACCCGTATTCATTATCGGGAAACAGGTTTTTATAAATCTGGTAGCTGAGTTCTCTGGTTGGATTGGAAAATACACCTCTCATTTCCCCATAAACCACTCCCTTATAGATGATCGGATTTTCTTTACTGGTCAAATCATAATGCCAACCCTCCTGTTTCAGAATTCGTGGATCTGAATACAGCAGCGGATTGAGAACAGCATCCAGGTAAACATTCATCAAGTTGAAATAGTCTTTGTCGTTCATGCTTGCGACCGGGTAAAAAGTAAAATCCTTACTGGTAAATGCATTCAGGAACGTTTTTAAAGAACCTTTAACCAGGACATCAAACGGACTTTTAACCGGGAACTTTTTTGAGCCATTCAGTACCGAATGTTCCAGGATGTGTGGCACCCCATTGTCTGAATCAGGAATGGTTTTAAAGGCAATTCCAAAGGTTTTATTGGGATCACTGGCAGCAATTTTAAACAGTTTTGCCCCGCTTTTTATATGCTCATAATAGGAACACTCTGCATTGACTTCTTTTATGAATCGTTTTTCGATGAGCCTGAAGCCGTGGTTCACCGTCTGGCTCTGAATTGCGCCCGGGATCGAAAAGATGCTAATCATCATGACGATAAGAACTCTTGACAACAATAGTCTGATTTTCTGTTTTTTCATGGTTTGAAGGAATTAATGGTGAGAAGTTTATTCTTATGATTTACAATTTTTCAAGTTTGAAGCGATAAACCATGTAAGCCAGCAGGTAAATAAACATTCCAGTCAGCAAAGCAATGGAATAACCAAAAGAGGATGCTATGAGAATGATGATGACCGATCCGATAACAGAAGCGCTCCCGGTGACTGCAAAAGCCCAGTCTACCTGTCCAGTCAATTTCGCTGCAGCCTTTGGAAAAGGCATTCCCATAAAGTATCCGATGGGAGCAATGAGCAGTGCGCTTACGATCAACCTCGGAAAAAGTGCCCAGTCATCCAGTAGATAGAACAGTTGTCGGAAAAGGAAAATATCGGCCAGGAGCCACAGCGTGATAGCAATAAACACTGCATTGGAGGGAAACCTCCCCGAATGCTGACTCCCGATGCCGCTTGAAACCAGCATAACCGTTAAAACAAGGGCAAGACTGTATATTGTTGATCCGATAAACAGCGTGTATTGCTGAATAAGTATAACCTCAAGCATCATGTAACCCATGCCAATAAAAAAGAAATATAACCAGGGAATGAACTTTAGTTTTTCTCCCTTGAATAGGTATGGTAGCAGGTTAAGGGGAATGATCAGGATAATACAAACCAGCAGAATGATCAGCATGATGATGCGGCTTAAAGGAAAACCGCTGAATTCATAGAGTGGAATCTGATCAAGTTGGGACCATTTGATGTTTTTTAGCAATCCGAGCTGGGCAATGAAAGGCCTGTCGTCGGTACAGGGAGAAATATCTACCTTGGCATTGATGGCAATTGGCCTCCAGCCAAATTGAACGATCCGGCTGTAGAGATTGTTTTTATTGTTTCCCGTTGCAGGATAAAGCAAATGAATCTGCCTGTAATTTTCCGGAGTAAGTTTGCCGTAAGCATTCATGATTGTTTCCTGGTCAAGAGGTTGCTTTGAAACCAGAAGTATTTTTCTCCGCATCCCGGGTAGATTGTACACGGCAAAATGCGATTTCGGATCAGGGATCTTCAGTTGTGTTAATGCATCCATAACTTCTGATACCAGCCTGGGAGCATAAAACTGATGTTCAATCGACAAAAAACCTTTTGGAGAAAGGGCTTGCCAGTAGTCCACGAAGGCTTCTGTAGTGAAAATGTAATTCTCGGCCAGCGCAAATGAACCGGAAGCAAAGGCTGCCCATGAATTGGAGCTCAGCGAATAAATAATATCAAAGCTATTTTTAAATTTTCTGATATAGGCCCTGGCATCCTCTGTTATCACCTTGACACGGGAATCATTGTAAATATTCCCCGAATACTCTTTCAACGACCCCTCTTTCAGTAAATAATTGATGTGGGGAATCACTTCCACAGCATGAATTTCGCCGGCATTGTATTGCAAGGCCTGTAGAACATCCGTTCCTCCGCCAGCCCCCAACGAAAGAAACCGGCATCCGGGAAATTTGTTCATCAGGTACCCGACATCTATTCCGAATTGAAATTTCAGTGAATCAGGTACATTCCAGTTGCCATCGAAACGGTACACCGGCGAGTTGGCAATATTATCAATATTGATCCCACGTGTTGTGCTGTCTCGTTCGTAAATCTTGATCTTTGCCGTGGCATCCCAGTGTTTATATATGACTGGCGATGGTTCCTCCCTTTTTTGTTCCGGAATTCCTCCTGCGGCATAATAACCTGTAACAGCACCCATCAGGATTACAATGGGAATGATCTTCATCCAACGCCTGGCCATGAGGAAAGAGGCCAGTAAAACAGGAAAACCACAAAAAATAAGGGTAAAATCTGCACCGAATGCATTCATGATGAGAATGAAACTAACCACTCCCAGAGAAGCGCCGATGAAATCCCACATGTAAAGTCGCGCAATATCAGATGCATTGTTTTTGAACAAATGAGCAATAGAGATCCCACCAAAAAAATAACCTGATCCGAGAAGCAGGATAGCCCCAACGAGTTTAAGGATCATTACAGGTTCAGAAATCAGTTTGGCGAAATCGAGTTCCAGCCTGAATACCAGTGGTACAGCAACCAGAATCATCAATCCGGTCATGCAAAGCCATAACGGAAGTCCACCTGGCCGGTTCAACCCGGGAACCAGTTTAAAAAACAGTGCGCCCAATCCCAATCCTAGTACCGCCAGGGAAAGGATCAGAAACGCAAAAGTATAATAGTATTCGGCAGAGAATAATCTTGTCCAGAATAATTCAGTAGCCAGAATCGTCAGAGAAAGGAGCGCAATGCAAAAGAATTTTTTTGTCTTCATGCTGAAAAATAAAGTAATACCGGAATGATAAGAATAATGCAGCATCAAGTATTCAAATATGCATGAATTCCGGATAGATGAAAAAATAAATCGTTTTTCAGGTATTAAAACTCGATATGCGGGTTTATTATCAGGATAAACATAAACCCCACGAAGGATACTTATATTGACTTTATTTTTTTTGCCTCTTGCTTACAGTCCAATAAATACCTGCAAATGCAAGGCTTATCCATATACCAGCAGGAAAAACACCAACTATGAAGCAGATCAAACCACCTATGGCAATAAAAAAACTGACGAATCCCATCCCGAAAATGGTCCAGCCAAATCCTTTGGTCATTGCCCAGCTCCTACGGATGGCTTCAGTCGCATCAATTTTTTCATCCATCATAAGATATGGGACGAAAGCCAGTTTACAGGTAAAAATAATTCCGGGAATAATCAGACACACAAATCCGAGACCGATAATTAAAAAAACCAGAATATTTGCCAAAACAATCTGTCCGATCTGCTGGAAGGCAAAAAACATATCTTGTGGCCTGAATTGTTCTCCCCTTACCGCTTTAAGAAAAATCCAACTTGACCCGAAGCTTACAGGAGCCATGACAAGTAAGCCATAGACAAGGGCAAACAATCCAAAAAAACCTGTTCCAAATGATTCGTGGTCATTCATCACATTGACGATGCCCATCGGTAACGAAACCAGTATCTGTAAAAAGAAGACCAGCAATAATTCAGGAAAGAATTTTTTTAAGATCTCCCAGCCATGACCAAAAACTCCGGATATACTGGGTTCGGGAATAACATCCTGTGGATGCATTGGATTTTGTTGCTCATTCATAGCGTTAATATTAGAAGGATGAACTAATTACCCTTCAAATATACACTATTTTTAATTGATATAGCGAATCTTGATGAAAAGGCAAGGCATAATTCATTTTGATTCAGTTATCCCGTGTAAAACGGAGGTAAATTATTGTAAAAGTGCCATCGGAGTAAACAACAGAAAATTGTGATCGGGAAACAATAAAGAAACCGCAGGTGCGAAGGCAGAAAAACGATGAAAAGAATCTACATTGGTGTGCTGCTTGCCCAATGACTGAAAACTGCGTTCGACCTGCGGAATACTACCTTTTGTCTGATTCAAAAATACATTCCCGAAAGGAGGGAAAGCAAACTATTTATATATATTCATCCCCTTGGTCGACAAGTATGCATGTTATCTCGTTAATACGGCTCTGCCGGCCTTTTTTGGTATTTCATCGGAAAAAACAGATTCATCGTCGAAGTACTGGTAAACATCCCGTTATTTCTTCTGTTGTGCGACAGGATTGATCTTCCGAAGAATATTGATGATTCTCCACTGACCGTCGATTTTAGCCAACTGGCAATAATTCCAGCCAGCGGGAGTGATCAATTCAGCCAAGGCAAGGCCGTCCATGCAATCCAGTACATTGACCTGGATGTTCCATTTTTCTTTGTCTTGAGCTCCTATTTTGGCACGGGTATTTTCGATCATTGAACCTGCAGCATCACGCTGTATCATTGTTTTTCCTGTCGGAGGCATGGTAATCAGGGTCGCTCTCCTGTATTCGGGATGCAAGGCCTTTTCCAAACGGGGAACATCGCTGGTATAAATCCCTTCAATTACGTCACGCACGGCCGCTTCAACCATAGGTTTTTCCTCATCCCCTTTAAAATCAGGAGGGGGTTTACGATTTGGCGAATCAGCTCCGAATGTCCAAAGTACATTCACTATTTTCCATTGTCCCTCAACTTTAATCATCTCCAGGTAATCATTGAACTGAGCAGTTGTGATTTTTGCACAGGCAACATCTACATTAACCTTCAACACCTTAACCGAGATCTTTCGTTTTGCCTCCTCCAATAAACCAACCTTGGCGCGTGATAATTCAATCAATGCACTATAAGTCGAATAGATCAAAAATGTTTTGCCGGTTTGGGGTAAAACCATCGGACAGGCTTTGTTCAGATCAGGATGAATAGCCCGTTGCATCCGGTCGGCATCTCCGGATAGAAATCCATCCCCGTAATCGAGGGCAGTCTGTATGATGGCCTGTTCTTCTTTTTGAGGTTCATGCTGAGAAAAAACCAAAAGATTCATCAATGTAAGACAAAAAAAACCAAGATAAAATCGTTTCATGATGATGCTGTTTACAGTTAAAAAATTTCTATGGATTCAATTTGTTTTTCACATAACCGGCTACATCGAGCTCTTTACCGGTTGCCCTTTTCATGCGTTGTTGCCAGGGATAATATTCCCCGTCACTGTATAATTTCTCCTTCAGAAAGCTACCCGTTTGCGGATGGAAAACGAAGTTGTTGCCAAATTTGTTTCTTAAAGCACGATGTACCTGCCAGGCAACGATCTCTCCAAACAGATAATTATGCTGATATACCGGATAGGAAACGATCATGTTATCGGTCAGCTGAAAGGGCCTTTTAACTGGTTTTTCAATCAGAAGGTACTTCATCATGACTTTGTTATACAATGCACTCAGGTCCTGGTCGGGATTTTTATAAATCTCCAATTCCATCATGCTTTGTGCCAAGAAATACCGTACATATGCGGTAAAATATTTAGCGTTCGCCAACGCGTTCTTCTTCAACGAATCGGGGTTGATGTGCTTGTACTTTTCAAGCCATTCAGGATTCCTTGTAAACTCAGCCATTACCTCTGCCATCCCTTCAGAAAAAATTGGAGTTACCCCTCCAAGCAACCACTCGTATCCTTTTAGAACCGGGGCGTTGATGGTGTTTAACATACCGTGAAGACCATGTCCCATCTCATGCATGCGGGATGAAAATGGCAAGTTGGGAACAACCACTATTCTGAAATCATCCGGGATCCGAACGGCGATCCCCTGCCCTCCAACCGGTGGTGGAAGCTCCTTTTCAATAAACATCTTCATGGGTAAAGAGGAATAGTCAATTCCAATGTTGGCCAAACTTTTTTGAATATAAAACAGGCTTGAATCTCCGGTAATGGCCGCTTCATAAGAGGATGCTGCATATTTCTGGTACAACCCGAAATAATCGCGCAGACCATATTCATTGATTTTCTTTTGTTCTTTATACTCCTTTATCAACTCCATGTAAATTGAATCGGTCATCGAAACAATAAGGCGACAGGAATGATAATAAAAGCTGGTATCCATCAAAGATAGATCGAGAGAGGCATCAGCAAAATTGGCATATCCGAGTTTACAGGCCCGTTCGTTCCTGAGTTTGATCAATGAAAGAGTAAGTTTTTCGAGAGAAGGGGAAGCAGTAAAAATATTTGCAGCCAACATAGCTGAAATGCTGTCTTCAATCCTGCTTTGCAGGTTCATCACTTCAGGATTTAAAGTTATCGTGGATGCTTTATGAAGGTTGTTCCAAAGAAAAATTCTTTGTTTTAAAAGACTATCCCTGACCATCGGAAGTTTTCTTCCCCATTCAGAAAGAACAGACGAAAACTGCGGGTCAGAAAAAAACTCAGCCACCAGTGCTTTAATGGGCTTGAGCTCATAGGTTCCTTCACGGGCATAATAGTTCCAGTAGTTCAGTCCCAGGGTGACCATCAGTGATTCATAGGCTTTTTCTTTCTGATCCAGGTATTGAAGCAGTTCTTTTTCATTCAGGATACTGCCGGTATTCTCAGTATTTTTATTGTTTTGGGAAAAACCAGAACTGTAGGAAAAGGCAACCAGGAACGACACTGAAATAGAGACAAAAAATAATCTATGTTTCATCGGGAAGAGAATTTAACAGGTAAAACGAGAACAATTGACCGTAAAACCTACCTGTCAATTTTAACCAGGTTGATAAAGAGCCCCTTCTCTGAATTGATTTTATCAACATTCCCATATACACAAAATGCTTTTTGATCAAGTATATCTTTGATGAGTTTAGCATACCCGCGAATATCTTCCTGCCGGGTGGCAAGGACAGCATCCCGGTCTTTCTGCACATCTTCCGGACTTCTTTTACCAAAGTACCAGGTAACAGCCTGTTCTCCCTTTTGAGAAGGAGTCAACGGGTCATCCATTCCTGATATCGTTCCAATGATGTAACGGGTCATGGTTTTTTCGTCGGCCTTAAAATTGCTCAGATAATCTACCGTTGCGGAATAATTTTCCAGGGTCTCTTTCAGGTTGGGATCCCGGTATGAGTTAAAGGTAACCGTGCCATTCGATGAGAATGTACTCCAGCCTCCATAGGCACCGCCAATAACACGAATTCGTGTTTGCAACCAGTCGGTGGAGAGAATCTGTGACAGTACCTTCATCCTGCCATCCCAGGAATATCCCAATTTTTTAAAATTATACCCCTCCATCACGAATTGAACCTTGGATGCTGCCTGTATTCCCTCATTCTTCTTTTCTGGGTTAAACATCCAGGTGTTGTTCATTGGCCTATTCTGTGGCATGGCGTTAATCATGGTGGTAAAACCCTTGGAAAAGGATTCCAGATCATCGGCCGAACAAGTTACGGAGGCCATCAGGTTGTTTTTGGTGAACAGCAGATCGGCCACCCTCTTAAGTTTTTCTACAATTAATTTCTGTTCAGTATCAAAGTTTAGTGTAAGGTTAGATACAAACCAGTAATAATCAAGCCCCCCGGTAAGCTCATTAAATACGCCCTGATTGCTGAAATAGGATGGCAATCGCCGGCTGGCCACCGAATAACCGTTCCCTTTCATCTGGGCATCCAACTGTGATTGATGTCTGATCAGGACGGTCTTTAATCGTTCAACATCGGAATAATTGGTTTTATTCAGAATTTCGTTACTGAGATCAAACAATTTATCCAGCTTATCCTTCATCACCTTGGAAGTAACAACAAATTTTGGAACCATCGTTTTGTCATCCTGGTTTTCAAGATAGGTTCTCAGCGAGGTATAAAATCCTCCTGTATTGATATTCAAAGCCTGATTCAATGCTCCATAGGAATAATTTTCCGTGTTTAAAATCCCGATCACGTTGGAAAGAAGGGATGCATAGGGGATCAATTCCTGCGGCAGAACCCGTAAATCGAAGAAGTAGTTTACATATACCACATTGTTGGTGAACTCTTCGTAGTAAAGTACAGGCGTTCCGGAAACCGACTTTTCATCCAAGGAATAAAAGACCGATTTTGGATTGATGTCTTTAATGCCAAGCATGGGAATTGAAGCCAATGCCTCCGGAGTGTCTTCCCGTTTCTGATATTCGATCAGTTCTTTGGTTTCCTTTTCAAGAGAGGCAATGGAGGAGGGATCCAGGGAAGCTTTATAGGCTTTTAATTCCTGTTCCACCACGGTATTTCGCTCTTTGTCTAATCCTGGTTTAGGTTCTAAGGTGACGATCAGGGAATGTGGGTTGTCAATGAAGTACTTCTGTATGATTGATTCAAGATAGTTGGTTGTGAGTGCGGTTTTTACTTCAGCCAGAGGCTTTTCATATTCCAACCCAATGAAGGGATCATTCATAAAAAACCAGCCGGGTAAAGCCTGCCTGAGGTATGTCAACCCTTTCTGTGCATCTTCCCCTTCCCTTAATTGGAACTCCCTGCGGTTGATCACCCCTTCAACCTCTTTCTTGTCAAGTCCTTTTGCAACAATCTCCTTCAGATTTGAAGTAACAATGTCGAGGAAATGCTGTTTGTCCTTGGGATTGGCGTTCTGAACGGTGATTTGTACTACATTTTGCTTATAATTACTGGCGTTGGCTGAAACATCCTGACCTATTCCTGCTTTTTGCAAAGCCAGGCGGATAGGTGCCGATTCCTGATTGACCAACACTTCACATAACACATCCAGTGCCATCGACAAAGCCTGGTCGGTATTGTGTCCGGCCACCCAGTTCAGTGTCAGGTAAGTCTGGTTCTCGAGTTTCGTTCCATCAATTACCGGGTAGAAGGCTGTAACCTCTTTCCTGGCCGTAAACGACTTTTGGTCTTCTATGGCAGGCTTAGTGTTGGTTTTTTCATATTTCGATAAATATTCCTTATCGATGAAAGCAAGTTCTTTTTCAAGATCCCCGTCTCCATAAAGGAAAATATAACTGTTCTCAGGGTGGTAGTAACGCTTGTGGTAATCAATGAAAGCTTCTTGTGTCAGATTCGGAATGGCAGAAGGATAACCGCCCGACTCAAATCCATAAGGACTGTCTGGGAAAAGATTTTTATATACCTGGTAAATCAGCTCGCGCTGAGGATTGGAAAATGCCCCTTTCATTTCATTGTAAACTACTCCTTTGTAAACAACCGGACTTTCATTGCCCGTGAGTTCATAATGCCATCCTTCCTGCTTCAGAATTCGTGGATCTGAATAGAGCAGGGGATTAAACACGGCATCCAGGTAAACATGCATCAGGTTGAAATAATCTTTCTCATTCATGCTCGCTATCGGGAACATGGTATAATCCTTGGAAGTAAAAGCATTGATAAATGTACTGAGCGATCCCTTCGACAGAACATCAAATGGACTTTTCACCGGGAAATTTTTAGAACCATTCAATACCGAATGTTCCATGATGTGGGGTGAACCATCATCCGAAACCGGAAAAGTCCTGAATGTTATACTGAAAGTTTTGTTGGGATCATCATTTTGAATTTTCATTAATGTTGCACCACTTTTTTCATGTTCAAAAAACAGGCATTCAGAATTGATTTCTTTGACAAACCGCTTTTCTATCAGTTTGAAGCCGTGGTAATCTTTTTTCTGGCAACTTGTGAGCATCGACGATAGGATTATAACTGTCAAAAATAGTACAACAGTCCATACAGACCGGTAAAAATTTATCTTTTTCATTTTCACAAGGATTATGGTGGATAAAAGGTTGAAAATAGTTGAAAAATTTTCCCAGCAAAAAAGTATTCGATAATGGTTGGGTTTTACTCGATTTGTTCAGGTGCGCACAGGATTAAACCAGTCATACCAAAAAAACTACAGGGGCATCCTAAACAATTTTTTCTTCTCATTCTCACCGGTTCCTTTGTACAGGAAATAAACAGATCCCTTATAAATCCGTATTTTTTCAGGATTCGGAAAGGGCAATTCAACCCCGGAAATCAACTTCCCGGTCTCCAGGTTGACCTTCTGCAACTGAATCATGCCGGTTTTTTTAAAGACAGCATATACATTTTCGAAAGGATCATCAACAATTATCTCTTTCCCCCATTTCCACGAGTTGGTTGGAAACAGAGATTGTGCTATAGCTCCCAAAAATGTCAATGTATCTTCCTTATGAAAATCAATCGGTATTTCCCGAATAATAACTCCATTGGCATCAAGCATCTCAAGGTTATCCTCCGTGAAATTGAATACCGCGATCCGATGCCTGCCTATTTTAACAAGAGTTGCCGTACTCTTGGGTTTGAAAAAAAGCTCCCTGAAATGGCTCGAGGCATCCAGACTAGCTGTGTCTCTTGACCAGGGAAAGGGATTCTCAAAGCGTTTGTCGTCATAATACTGACTGGCAGCTTTGGCATCATGTATGTTACGGGCATATCGTTTCCCCTGGTCCTTGCTGTAAAACCCGATACGGGTAGTAAATCTGTCAGGGTTGTTTTCCTGGAAATAAAGGCGGTCATTCATGGAAAATAAAAATTGCCCCATGATCGTTTTCAGGGAATCCGAAGGACAGGCATATGGAAACATCAGTTTCCCTAAAGCCGGATTGTAGTAACATTGATAAGCCTTCCCCTTTCTGCTAAGGTAATGCACATTGCCAAAAACATCCTTGAAAAGCTCCAGGGCAGGGACTTCAGGAGCTTTACTCACATCCAGTGTATCCCCATCGCGTGTCAGCAAAACAAGTTCTGCCCGTTTCAACTGATATCGAAATACTATCAACAGTAGGTTTTCCTCTAAAATCTCATAATCCAGCACGGAAAAATCTTCGTCCTTATATAGTACGGTTGCTTTGTGATCCGAAATGGTAACCGCATCCAACTCCTGCACTTTCGGACTCAAATATATTTCCACTGTTTTATTGACAATATCCGCAATTTCCAGCGAAATCTGGTGATATCCAATGCAACTGATAGTAACGATACAGGGAATTCTATCGAGGGATAAAATGAACCGACCCTCTTTATCGGTTGCCGATCCGAGGGTCGATTTCTGAACTTTAAGATTTACGTTTTCGATGGGTAGCCGGGTCTGTTCATTCCGTATTACACCCCTTAACCTGAAACCCTGGCTAAAGAGATGACAAGAAATTACGAAAAAAAAACAGATCAGAAGGAATCGCATGGTATCTCCGGGAAAAAATCAATGGCATAATAAAAGTCCTTCAAAAGTAACGCTCCTTTTTGATAATTAAAAATATCCCGCTACCTAGGGCAATACTTTTCCGTCACCATCAACACAATGGATGTTGGAGATTCCCAGTTCTTTCAATTTAGGTTCAATTTTTACGCGGTCACCAGCGATCACCCATTGAATCTGGTCGGGTTTCATGATGCGCTTAGCTGCGTTATTCAAATCATCCCATGTCAACGACGAAACAACAGCAGGATACTTCTTGAAATAATCATCCGGATATCCGAATTTGACCAATTGATCCAACGATCCTTCCACGGCATTCATGGTTTCCCAAAGACCGGCCATAGCATTGGCCTGAGAAGTAACTGCTTTTTTGAATTCATCCTGTGTAATGGGCTTCTCACCGATAATCCCCTTCATTTCTTTCTGAAGTTCCTCCAGGGTCTCTTTCGTTTTATCACTTTGCACAGGAGCCCACATCAGAAAAGTATTCTGTCCAACAGCATCATTCCTGTATGAGAATGCTCCATACGACCAACGTTTATCTTCACGGATATTCATGAATAACCTTGCTCCGGGTTCCCCTCCAAAGATCTTATTCATCACATCTACTGCAATGATCCCCGGGTCTTTGGGTGACGACATAAGGATTCCAGCCAAAACTTCAGATTGCGGAGCCTCGGGTTTATCAATGATATAAATGGCCTGGTTTTGCGGAGGTTTTACCTCTGGTATTTGCTTTTTCGGGGCATTGCCCTCTTTCCATGCATTAAAATTGGCCTCCAGTTTCGGCAACAGTTCAGCCATGGTTATATCCCCAACTACGATGAGTGTTGAATTATTGGGCAGATACCATTTTTTGTAAAAGGTCTCGATATCCTGCAATGCTATTTTATTGACCGTTTCCTCATATCCAATAGAGGGATGGCCGTAAGGATGATTTTCTCCATACAGAATTTTTACCATTACCCTCCTGGTTGAGTTTGAAGGATTCGATTTATCACGTTTAATACGGTTTATCTGGAGTTTTTGAACCCGTTTAAAATCACCCTCAGAAAATGCAGGTAAAAGAGCAACCTCTTTAAATAAACTCAGGGAGGGTTCAAGATTTTGCTTCAGTGAGGAGAGTGAAATGTAAGAATTATCCAGGGTCGTCCCCGTGGTGAGTTGCGTACCAAGTTTCAGGAGTTCATCGCTGAGTTGCATTCCGTTGCGGTTTTTAGTTCCTTCATCCATAAGGTCAGCCGTAAGTCTTGCCAGTCCCGGAAATTCCTTTGGATCTGCTGCAGTTCCTGCATTGGTATAGAGGGAAAGTTCAACAACCGGGATAGAATGAGATTCAGCCAGGATGATGTTCAGGCCATTCTTTAATTTCGCCCGTTGAAAATCCGGGAATTTGGAAAGTGGAGGATCACCGGGTTTTGGTAGTGATGTGCGGTCAATTCCTTTTTCATCGGCCGATAACTCACCCAAAGGCAGTACTGTTAAAGTATAATCCCCCTTGGAAAGCCATGTTTTGGCTGTATTTTGCAAATCAGCAGGAGTAGCTTCATAGGTTCGTTTCAACATGGTCTTGTAATAATCGGGATCACCACTATATACCAGGCTTTGGGCCAGAACATCGGCCTTTCCTGAAAAACCACCGATCTGTTCCAGGCTCCGGATATAATTGGCGATGGATTGATTCTTGGCCAATAATAATTCATCAGATGTCGGACCCTGCTGAATGAATTTGGTCAATTCTTCGTTCAGGATTTTTTCAATTTTTGCAAGGTCTTCCCCTGGTTTTACATCCACCTGGACCTGATAATACCCGGCAATTTCCATCGTATTGTTGGATACCGAAACCCCTGTTGCCAACTGCTCATCCATCACCAAACGTTTATATAATCGCGACGATTTCCCGGAAGATAAAATGGATGCAGTAAGGTCAAGATAATCAGCTTCCCTGGTTCCCCATTGCGGGACATTCCAGATTTTCAGTATCCGCGGTTGGGCCACAACATCCTGAACTGTTTCGCGGTGTGAATCAGTGCGTGGAGCAATCCATTCCTTCTGCTTGCTGATGGGCGGTCCCGGAGGGATATCACCGAAATATTTTTTAACTTTCTCCAGGGCCACCTCCGGAGTAATATCTCCGGCAAGCACGATCACCGAATTGTTGGGGCCATAGTAGGTTCTGAACCATTCTTTAACATCCTCGAGTTTGGCATTGTCAAGATCTTCATTGGTCCCTCCAACCGTCCATGAATAAGGATGTCCCTGAGGATAAATTGCCTTGCAAATTAACCATTCTGTGATGCCATAAGGAGCATTCATGTATTGACGGTTTTCATTCTGAACCACGCTGCGTTGTTCATCCAGGCGCTCCTGAGAAATCGCACCCCTGAGATGACCCATGCGATCCGATTCAAGAAATAGCACCAGGTCTAGCACTGAAGTAGGGAAAACCTCCAGATAATTGGTCCGGTCCTGTGAGGTGGATCCATTGACTTCAGATGCTCCGGCATCCTGAACCGGTTTGAAGTAATCTGAATTGTAATTCTCACTGCCATTGAACATAAGGTGCTCAAAAAGGTGCGCAAAACCTGTTTTCCCAGGTTTCTCATCTTTCGATCCCACATGGTACCACACCTCAAAAGCGATGATCGGCGCTTTATGATCTTCGTGTACAAGCAAGGTTAATCCATTGTCAAGCACAAATTTTGTGTATGGAATTTTTATTCCCTCAGGAGAGATAGCCTGCGGGTTCTGTTGGGCAAAAGCCGTAGAGAAGAGGCCTGGAAAGATCAGCATAACCATCCATAGCGATAAAGCATTCCAAAACCTGTAAACGAATTTTTTCATTTTTTTCATGGTTTTTATTATTTGCATTTTGTATAATAGTCAAAGGTTACGGTTTCCCGGCTGAATGGAAAAATATTTCGATATATCCGTGGTAATACTCGATGAGAAATAGCCATTTAACTGCCAACAAAAACCATGGTATTCATTTTGGGTGAACATAAAAGGTTTATCGGCCAAAATGATGGTATCACCGAAGATATCTTGTTGACAGTCGATTTGTTCCTGAAATATTAGGTTCCCTTCACAATCTTTTTGTAATTTGGTCTTGAATTTCAATCCCCTTTGATGAAACTAAAGTCGAAAATCCTCATTCACGTTTTCTTCTGGTTTTATATTATAAATCAAGCTCTCTTTCCCTATTACATCGATGATAAAATAGCCAATAGCTACTATTACCAAGACCTCATCATATATACCCTGTTGTCCATATTCACTTTTTATACCATTTATTTTTCACTTCCCTTTTTATTTTCATTGAAGTATAAATTCTTTTCCGTTCTCCTGGGTATCTGTATTCTGACACTGCTTATTCCCATTCGAATTGGCCTTGAGTTTTCCTTCTGGAAATATATAGCGGTGATAAATGATAACAAAGAGGTTGTGATTACCAGTACCTGGTGGTATAACACCCTGCGTTTGGTAATCATTACCGGAACCTATGCTTTTCTGATACGCCTTGCCATCAGCTGGTTTGAAACTCAAAAACGACAATCGGAATTGATTCTTCAAACCCAGTCCAGTGAACTGGCACTTCTCCGTTCACAAGTGAATCCGCATTTTCTGTTCAACACCCTGAACAACATCTATTCCCTGGTTTATAAAAAATCAGATGATGCTCCCGCGGCTGTAATGAAAATGTCGGCCATTATGCGTTACATGCTCTATGATGCAACTACCGATAAAGTTTTACTGGATAAAGAAATTGAATACCTGAAAAGCTTTATCGAACTTGAAAAACTGCGTATACGGCATAAGGATTTTGTCTCAATGACAATTACCGGTGATGTGGAAGGACACACCATTGCCCCCATGATCCTTATACCATTTGTCGAAAATGCTTTTAAACATGGCTCTAGAAGTATTGATCAATCCGGGATCTGCATCAATCTGTCCGTCGATCCTCAACAAATCCTCTTTGAAGTGACCAATTCAATAAGGAAAAATGTTACTGCCCCGAAAGACAAAATGAGTGGAATCGGACTTCAGAACATCAAACGAAGGATGGACTTGCTCTATCCTGGCAAATATACCCTCGAAATCCATCAGGAGGAAGCATCATTTAATGTTAAACTAATCATCAGAAACTAAAATGAAAATAAATTGTATCGCCATAGATGATGAACCTCTTGCACTGGATATCATCAAAGATTATTGTTCGAAGGTCTCTTTCCTGAACCTGATAAAAATATTCGATAACGCCATTGAATCCATCGAGTTTATCCGGTCCAATAAAATTGATCTGATATTTCTTGATATTCAGATGGAAGAACTCTCTGGCATTCAGTTGTTAAATGCTTTAAAACACAGACCTTTCGTGATTTTTACCACAGCATATGAAAACTATGCTATCCAGGGTTTCGAACTCGATGTTGTCGATTATATGCTGAAACCCATTGCCTTTGAACGGTTTATAAAAGGGGTGAACAAGGTTTGTGAGCGGATGCAGATGGAATGTTCCGGACAAAATAAACAAGAAACCATCAAGGTAAAATCAGGAGAAGGTTCCTTCTTTTTTGTCAAGACCGAAACCCGCATGGAACGAATTGAAAACAATGACGTGTTATACGTAGAAGGGATGGGCGATTATTGGCGCATCGTCACAAAAACCCGGCGCATCATGACCCTGATGAATGCAAAAAAACTGGAAGAGGTCCTCCATGAACCACAGTTTTGCAGGGTTCATAAATCCTATTTTGTCGCCATCGATAAAATCGAATCCATCGAAAGAAATCACATTAAGATTAACGATAAAACAATTCCGGTCAGTGAGACCTATCGGAAATCTTTCTTCGACATCATCGAGAAAAGGAAATTGGCCTGATCCCCTTTTCAGAGAATAAGATCGAAATCCATCTGTTTTCTGGCCAGATCAATCCGCTTTACCCGGATTCGTAACTTTTGTCCAAGCTTGAACTGTTGTCCGTATCGCTGACCTATGATCTGATAGTTTTCCTCATCGAGATAATAGAAATCATCGTCCAGATCGCGTAAACGGATCATTCCTTCACATTTGTTTCCAATGATCTCGGCAAACATTCCCCATTTACTAACTCCGGAAATAAGGGCATCAAATTCCTGTCCGACTTTATCCAGCATGAATTCCGCCTGTTTGTATTTGACCGACATTCGTTCAGCATCTGTGGCTCGCCTTTCCATCTCAGACGCATGCTCGCATAAAGGCTCATATACCTCTTTCGACACCGATGGGGCATCATTCATGTATTCATACAACAACCGGTGTACCATCAGGTCGGGATAACGACGGATGGGTGATGTAAAATGAGAATAAAACGGGAAGGCCAATCCATAATGACCGATGTTGGTGGTTGAATAATAGGCCTTTGACATGGTCCGGATAGCAATGGTTTCAATCATGGTTTCTGTTCCCGTTCCTTTGATATCCTGGAATAGCCGGTTGAATGATTCCGCAAGGGATTTTTTTGAAGTGAGCTTCATCGTAAACCCAAGTCGTTCCACAAACTGACTGAAATTCTCCAGTTTTTCAGGGTTCGGAGTATCGTGAACCCGATAAACAAATGTTTTGATCTTCTCATTTTCCTTTTTCTTTCCTATCTTTTCTGCAACCTTGCGATTGGCCAGGAGCATAAAATCTTCGATAAGCTTATTCGAATCCTTCATCTCCCTGATGTAAATACTCAAAGGTCTCCCCTCTTTATCCAATTTAAACCTTACCTCCTGGGTCTCAAAATTAAAGGATCCCTTTTTGAATCGCTCTTCCCGCAACTTTGTGGCAATATCATTGAAAACTTTAATTTCTTTGACAAACTCCCCTTTCCCCGATTCAATGATCGTTTGAACCTCTTCATAGGCATACCTGCGGTTTGAATTGATGACCGTTTTTCCAAACCATTCGGAATGGATTTTAGCCCTTTCATCCATTTCAAAAACTGCTGAAAAACAAAGTCGGTCAAGTCCCTGCTTTAAGGAACAAAGGTCGTTCGACAACCTTTCCGGGAGCATCGGGATAGTTCGGCCAACCATGTAAATTGAGGTACCCCGGTCAGATGCCTCCTGGTCAATCGCCGAACCCGGTGTGACAAAATGAGAAACATCCGCGATATGAATCCCGATTTCCCAGTGTCCGTTATTCAATGTTTTCAGTGAAATGGCATCATCAAAATCCTTGGCATCCTCCGGATCGATGGTGATCGTAAAAACTTCCCTGAAATCCCTGCGTTTTTGTACTTCCGATTCAGCAATGACTCCCGGAATGGCCTCAGCTTCCTTCTCGGCCTGTGGTGAAAAAAATAATGGAAAATCATTCTCTGCCAGGATGGATTGCATTTCAACCCTGTTGTCACCGGGCTTGCCCAACACCTGGATCACTTCTCCAAATGGATTGGCTGACTGGGCAGGCCATTCGGTAATGATCGCAACAACCTTCTCGCCATTTTTTGCCCCATGCAATTTGGAAATTGGAATGAAAATATCCACCGGCATAGAGGTGCTGTCGGGCGAAAGGAAAGCGAAATTTTTTGACGTTTCAATGGTCCCAACAAACTGCCGCTTATGACGTTTGACAATCTCTACAACCTGCCCCTCCCTCTTGTGCCCCTTCCGGAGTGGGAAAAGGTAAACCTTTACGGTATCGCCATGAAGGGCATGGTTAGTATTGACTGCTGCAATAAAAATATCTTCCGATCTATCTTCAGGGATTACGTAAGCTTTCCCGGTCTGTTTCATGTCCACCTTCCCGACAACCTGCACCTGTGCCCCTTTTGACTGATGCTCGCCCTGAATGTTTATCTGGTACTTGCCCCGTTTTGACTGGACAAGTTCTTTGTTCATAAACAACTGCTCAATGATTAGTCTTACAAGATCTTTACTGGCCCTGTCGTGAATTCCAAGCCGTGAAGAAACCTGCTTATAATTAAAACTGCTCAGGGGATTTTTCCGAAAAACATCGGATACCATCTTCACAAAATTGTTTTTTTCTTTCCCAATGATGCTCTTTTTCTTCATAATTCATTGATTTAATGGGATTATTGACCAGTATTAAAAAGTTGGCTTCGGAATAGAATCCAGTAAGTTTTTAGTATAATCCGACTGTGGATTGTTATAGATATCATCGGCATCTCCGATTTCCACTATACGGCCATTTTTCATCACAATGAGGCGATCAGCCATGAATTTTACAACCGAAAGATCATGTGAGATAAAAATGTAGGTCAGGCGAAGCTCCCCTTTCAAATCATTGAGCAGATTTAATACCTGTGCCTGGATTGATACATCAAGGGCAGAAACCGATTCATCACAGATGATCACCTGGGGTTCTACAGCCAATGCACGCGCGATGCAAATGCGCTGTCGCTGACCTCCGGAAAATTCATGCGGATACCGATGATAATGCGCCGCGTTCAGCCCAACCTTTTCAAGGAGCATGATAACTTTTTCCTTCCGGTTTCGGTCATTTCCATGCAGGCGATGAACTTTCATGGGTTCCAGAATGGCAGAACCAATCGAAAGCCGGGGATTGAGCGAAGAAAATGGATCCTGGAAAATCAACTGAAGGTCCTTTCTTAAAAGCTTCATTTTGGAAGCAGTAAGGCAGGTGATGTCCCGGTTTTTATATAGAATCCTTCCCTCTGTCGGGGGTATTAATTCAAGCACCACCCTGGCCAGAGTGGTTTTCCCGCTTCCGGATTCTCCCACAATACCAAGTGTTTCCCCCGGATAAACAGAGAATGAGACGCTGTCGAGAGCCTTTACTTCAGTTGCAGTTTTACGAAAAAAACCATGTGATGAATGGAAGTTCCTTTCCAGATTTCTTATTTCAAGTATGGGCTCCCCGGTATACAGCTTCTGATGATTCAATTTCCGCTGGTCAGCAGTAATAATTTCCCCACGGGGATTTTCTTTAGCTTCCATCAAACTTTCAATGGTGGGCAACCGTTTCAGCCTGACATCCAAAGGAGGCCGGCATGCCATCAATCCACGGGTATAAGGGTGCCCGGGCGAACGGAATATCCTTTCTACATCTCCTTCCTCCACAATTTTACCCTGATACATGACCACAACACGATCGGCAATACCTGAAACAATACCCAGGTCATGCGTGATGAACAAAATACTCATTTTCCGGCTCTCCTGCAGGTTTTTCAGCAACTCAAGAATGGTCTTCTGAACCGTTACATCAAGAGCCGTAGTAGGTTCATCGGCAATAAGTACCGCCGGATCACAGGCGATGGCCATGGCAATCATTACACGCTGCTTCTGCCCACCGGATAATTGATGTGGATAGGAGTGAAAAAGTTCGCCAGGACGGGGTAATTTTACCTCATTAAATAACTCAAGTACCCTTTCCTTTGCCTGCTTACCAGATAGTTTCAGGTGAAGCTTAAGTGTTTCAGCAACCTGGTCTCCGCAGGTAAATACCGGATTAAGCGAAGTCATTGGCTCCTGGAAAACCATCGAAATGGATTTCCCCCGGAACTGGTCCATCTCTTTCTCAGGCAAGGTCAGCAGATTCAGTTTTTCCCCGGGAAACTGCCCAAACAGGATAGCCCCACTATCAATACGTCCCGGAGGTGTGGGAATCAGTCGAAGCAACGACAATGCAGTGACCGTCTTTCCCGATCCCGATTCACCTACAATGGCCAATGTTTCCGATGGAGCAAGAGAAAAAGAAACACCATCCAGGGCATGAAAACTCTGGGCTTCGTTTTGAAAACTGACCGATAGCTCTTTGACCTCAAGAATGGGCAATGAATTCATAGGAATAATGAAAATATAAGTCAAACCTACGGCAAATTTTCATAGGGTTTCACCGCGGTTGAAAAATAAAACCAAAGAAATGGTATTACCTTTTGCACCTTAAGGCGATTAAGCAATAAAGAGGACAATGTTTTGGCTTGAGGATTTTATTTCGTTGATCTATCCGAAAATCTGTGCCTGTTGCGGAAACAGCCTTTGGAAACACGAGGAGGTCATTTGCGATTTCTGCGGGTTTCATCTTCCGAAAACCAATTTTCACCTTGAAAAAGTCAATCCGGTCAGCAGGATATTCTGGGGAAGGATAGATGTTGAAAATGCAGCGGCTTACCTCTATTTCAACAAGGGGAATAAGGTTCAGCGCCTGGTTCACCTGTTGAAGTATAAGGGACGAAAAGATATCGGGATTTTCCTGGGAAAACAGTATGGCCTGCAGCTGCGGAAAACGTCATTCTTTGACACCGTTCAGATCATTTTACCTGTGCCCCTTCACAAGAAAAAATACATGAAACGTGGTTATAACCAAAGCGAACAATTTGCCGAGGGTTTGTCCGCCTCCATGCAAATACCTGTTGACATTCATTCGCTGATCAGAACAAAAGCCACTGAAACCCAAACCCGGAAATCGCGTTTTAAACGATGGCAAAACGTCAATGAGATCTTCTCCCTGACAGACCCAGAAAAATTACATGGACAACATCTGATGCTGGTCGACGACGTGATCACTACCGGAGCAACCCTCGAATCATGCATTCAGGTTCTCCAAAAAATCCCGGAAGTTAAAATCAGTGTTGCTTCAATCGCAACAGCCCTGCTTTAAAATTTCCCGGCAATTACAGTCACCTTTTTCCAGTGCATCACTTTCCCATCAGGCTTGATCAACTCAATAAAAAGGATATAAAATCCCACGGGAGCCTTCGTTCGTAAATCGGTAAATCCATCCCACGATACAATACTTTGAGGTGGAATCAATGCATTGTTCACAAGTCTCCGGATGAGCGATCCCCGTGCATTAAAAATTTCAATGCTGGCGACGTACCCTCCCTCTTCCGTATTGAAAGAGATATTGAGGATATCCTCCCTGCCATCGTTATCCGGACTGAATATCTCAGGGTCAAGGGTGACAAACTGATCTGAATTTCCCGTTTCCATCCACTGAGAGTTTTGATACGCTGGTGTAGCAAAACCGACAGTTTCGGCCGCTGAATGCCAGTTCCCCACATCAGTGGAGGGTCGGTCAGCATTTACGCGCTCAAGCGAAACCCCATCGGTAGAGACAAGCAATGCAAAATGTAACTCTTTTGAATACCTGACCCTGTCGATGACCTGAAGATTGTCTTTCCGGGCCACAACTATGGTGCCCGTATCTTCGTCCAAACTAGGGAAGCCGACCATTTTTATAACCCGATCCGGATCAGGACAATAATATTGTTCCAGAATTTGATCAGGATCAGGCGTTAAAAGCATATATTCACCAGGAAACAATAGAAAACCATGATTGGTCACTGGTCTAACATTCTCCGGGAAATTGTTGGTAGTATCGCATCCGGCCATAACCATGTCGTTGAGGTCAATTACCTTTCCCGACCGGTTGTATAGCTCCACAAATCGCACTCCGCCCGGTTTGGGATTAGCCAGTATTTCATTGATGATCACCTCATTTTTTGTTAGGGTATCCGGGATCGCAAACCTTATAATTCGGGTCGTGTCAATCTTGTTTCCGGCACAATCATGAACAGTATTCCCGGTTTTTATCCGATAAACCTGACCTGGCAAAAATGGATCATTAAAATGAAGCTTTATCCTGTCATAATGCGGTTCAATAAGAAATACCCGGTTGGGATGAAGGAATCCGGGTTCGAGTTCCCATGCCATGAGAGATGACAAACTGAGACTGTCGATGGATTCTGAGAATTCGATTTGGAGCTCTGACGAATCGGTAATGAATGCCATTTTCATATAGGGTGAGACCACATCGCGTAAGCTCGTTTGGATCGAGTTGACACGACCCGGCGTACCTCCCGATGGATCACTTGAAGCATCCCAATTTTCAAAGCACCCACAAAAATTTTCCTCATCCTTCATCTCCAGTGACCATCCCCCATCCTCTTTAAATGAATCACGAAACCAGTCTGGCGTATAGGTGACAGCATGTATGAAATGTTGCTTGGAATCCTTCAAAACCAGAGTAGTTCCTTCATTTGAAATGGAACTCCCGGAGGTAAACAACGCGAAAAAAGGTCCATACGAAGAATACAGAGAATCTTTCGCGATTACCAGAAAACCTTTGGGCTGAATAGTCACAGCACTGAATCTTTTTGATGAATTTCCAAATTTAAATTCCCAATTCTCAAGATTAATTGGAAAGGCCGTGCGATTGTGCAATTCGATAAATTCTCCCGGGGGCAAGCCATTTACTGGTTCCGGATCGGCCAGTATCTCTTGAATAACAATATCAAATGCCTTGACTTCATAAAAAAGAACAGGAACCAGTGTATCTGGTAAGGAATTTCCGGATAAATCCAGTATCCCTCTCACCCGGAGAGAATCCGGGATACCTTCGGGAAATGGAATCCCAAATTTTAACCTGACCATGAAAGGCATGGAGCTATTAAGGCAAACTGAATCCGGAGGTTTTCCAGCCGAAAAAAGAAAATAATTATTCTTGTTTTCAGCACTTTGTCTGTCAACATTTTCTGAGAAAACAATCTCCAATTCCCTATCGTCAATGCAATGCAAAGCGTCAATCCGCGGAGGAACCCTGTCGTGTATAATGGGCCCGATATAGATATCATCAAAATAAAATCTGGTGGCATTACTTGAGGTGTATTTGCAATAAACCCCCGACCATTCGCCGGTTTGATAAATCGCATCAAAAAATCCACCATCCCTTGTATAATTGAATCCTCCTGTGGTATCAATATAGGCTTCCCATTGACCTGATTCATCGCAGGTGACTTTAATGCGCAGGGCATTTGTACTATGAGACGTCCGGTAAAGATGGAATCCATAGCATTGATGCAAGGTGGTCCCATCCTGACGGAATACCAGAAGGCTGTCATGACTGCCCCCAACCTGAACAAAATATCCCTGCAATTGACCGTCCAGGTCCTCCCTATCGGAAACGAGGTAATAACGGGCAAAATTATTGGTCGAAGTATTGAAGGATAATTTTACCCAAAAATTCCATTCTGTATCACGAACCCGACTGTTTTCAGTTGCTAAAAAAGAGGTGTCCGACCCGGATGATAAAAGGTGCAACCTGTTCTCCGTATTTATTTCAAATTGAATTGAATCTCCTGTCCAGGAAGGGTTTTGAGAAAAATTTCCATCCGAGAAATCATCCTGAACTTGCGAAAACGCCAATACCGGAAAATAATAAAAAAGAAGAAAAAGCTTTTTCATAAAATAGGGTTTATATTGCTTAATCATGATTTTAGTAAAAGGTAATACATCTTGTTAATAAAAAACTTCCTGATTCCTGTCCAGATCCTTGTTTTTGGTTCTCGGAAAATCACCAACTCACCGGTTAAATCTTTTATCTTTGCACCTGTCAACAACTCATATCTGCACAAACTATGAATCTCGCTGTTGTCGGAGCCACCGGGTTGGTCGGAAGAGAAATTATTGCTGTTCTTGAGGAACGCCATATCCAGCCTGATCAATTTATCCCTGTTGCCTCTCAAAAATCAATCGGAAAATCCGTGTGGTTCAATAACAAGGAATATTCTGTTGTTCATCATGAACAGGCGATCGCTGCCAATCCGGATATTGCGATTTTCTCTGCAGGTGCCGCTACATCCCGCGAATGGGCAAAAAAATATGCCAATTCAGGCATTACGGTAATCGATAATTCTTCGGCCTGGCGAATGGAAAAGGAAATTCCTTTGATTGTGCCCGAAATCAACGCCGGTATCCTGACAAAAAAGGATAAAATCATTGCCAATCCGAACTGTTCAACCATTCAACTGGTAATGGTTCTCGCTCCTTTGCACAGGAAATATACTGTCCGTCGGGTTGTTATTTCAACCTACCAATCGGTTACAGGTAGTGGTGCCAAAGCAGTACGTCAAATGGAAAATGAGCGATCGGGCATTAAAGGAGAAATGGCCTACCCCTATCCCATCGATCTGAACCTGTTCCCACATGGTGGCGATTTTCAACCAAACGGATATACCAGCGAAGAGATGAAATTGTTGAATGAGACCCGAAAAATACTGAACAATAACAATATCCGCCTGACGGCTACCATTGTCCGGGTCCCGGTTCTGGGAGGACACTCCGAAGCCGTTAATGTTGAATTTGAAAACGATTTTAACCTGCATGACATTTATTCTTTGCTATCTGGCATGCCCGGAATAATAATACGTGATGATATTAACCAAAATATTTATCCGATGCCCCTCGGGTGCAGGGGCAAGGATGAAGTATTTGTTGGAAGGATACGTCGCGACGATTCCCAGCCAAATTCCCTGAATCTGTTTATCGTGGCGGATAATCTTCGCAAAGGTGCTGCCACAAATGCCGTTCAGATTGTTCAATACCTTTTAGCAAAATCATTGCCTTAAACGATTTTTATAATCAGAATAGGGGTAAAATGGCTGCGACAAATCTGGTTATTAACAAAAACTGCAAGAATATGAAAAGATTGTTAACCTTCTTTTTCACGGCGGGACTGTTTTTTGCTTCGGGTCTTATATTTACCAATTGCACCAAGGAAGGTCCTCAGGGCCCTGGAGGTACAGCCGGCACGAATGGTAAAGACGCCAATGCAACCTGTACCCAATGTCACAATGTTTCAGATACGATTGTGGTAAAAATTTTTCAGTATAATGCATCAAAACATTCAAAAGGTTCAAGCCTTCCTGTAAGCACATGTATTGCATGTGCTCCTTGTCATTGTAGCCAGGGTTTCAAGGAATGTTTGGTGTCCAATAGAGATTCTACTGTTTTTGGGTTTGCCGACGCGGCTCCGGTTAACTGCCGTACCTGTCATAATATCCATACTTCTTATACCAATGTTGACTGGGCGTTAAAAACTTCTACTTTCTTTACGCTGCGTATTGACCATGACATCACCATGAATCTTCAGGGGGGAAAAGGTTTTGGTAAAGGTTCTGCAAATTTATGCGGACGTTGTCACCAGGCATGCAAACCGGATCCATGGGTTACTAACCCAACAGGGACAGATTACTTAACAGTCAGGTCTGGCCTCTGGGGACCGCATTTTGGAACCCAATCCCTGGTTCTGGGAGCCAAAGGCGCTTTTGAATTCGGAACGCCATTTGCCAGTGGATCCCACAAAGATAGCGCATCTTGTACCTCTTGCCACGGGGCTTTATGTCCCGATAATCTGGTTCCGGGAAATGCTCCCTCGGGTGGTCATACATTGAATATTGGCATTGCCTTAGCTTCTGGCGCTAACCCTGCAAAGATTATTGGATGCGATGTTGCTGGCTGTCACCTTAACCCGATGACAGAAGCTACAATGGAAGAAATGATGGCAGAAGTCAAGGCTAAATGGACCATTCTGCTTGAAAAACTAATTGCTAAAAATATCATTGATGCAGCGGATACTTTGGTTAAAGCAAGCAATTCAAATCCTCTGATAGCAACCCAAAAACAAATGGCCTGCGTTTGGAACTTCAAACTGGTTCAGTACGATAAAAGCTGGGGAATGCACAATTTCACCTATACCATGAATATGCTTGATGCAAGCATTGCCGCCATCGATGAATAAAACCTTTTAATGGAAACAGGTATGAAAACATTGAAACAAACCATCACCTTAATGGTGAATCTTTTCATTGCTGTTTTTTTTCTTATGACTTACACTGGCTTTGCACAGGAAAAAGTAAAGCCGTGGCCCGTGCCTGAGAAAGACAAATCCCTTACTCCCCCTGCCAGTATAAAACTTACCGATGTCGGCGTGATCGCAAAAGGCAAAGAATTATGGGAAAAACACTGCAAATCTTGCCATGGAAGCAAGGGTTTGGGTGATGGCATTAGAGCAGCCTCTTTGAAAAGCAACGTGCCAGATTTCTCCACTGCTGCTTTTCAGGTTTCCACCAATGGTGAAATTTTCTATCGAATACAAAAAGGCAGGGACGATATGCCGGGTTATGAAAATAGCATCCCAGAAACCAGTGAACGCTGGGCACTTGTTGCCTTTATACGTTCAGTAAAAAAATAATAAGATAACACCCCGCTGTTACCATCACGTTTTAATCGGTAGCTTTACTGCATGAATTTTTATCCGGTACCACCATTTGCCATTGAGGCATTGGCCAAAGGAAATATCCAAAAAGCCAATGATTATCTTGGATTTGAATATGCCTTGAAAGGGACCGTGGTGCATGGGAATCACCTGGGCCGCAGCCTTGGATTTCCAACCGCCAATCTTGAATTAACCAAAGATTCCCTGCCTCTTTATCTTCCACATGGTGTTTATGCTGCCAGGGTTGAAGTGAACCACAATCAGCTAAAGGCCATGGCGAATATCGGAATTCGTCCGACGGTGGATGGAAAAAAACTCACCATCGAGACCCATATTTTCGATTTCGAAGGCGATTTATACGGAATGGTTATTGTGCTCTTTTTCATTGAACGAATACGGGATGAAAGAAAATTTATCGATCTTCAGGAGCTTGTTCATCAACTTGAACATGATAAAAATGAGGCCTTGCGATTAATCGACCGCCTCCAGTAACCTGATCCCTATTCCCAAAATTCCTGTTGTTTCTATACGCGGTGTCAGATTTTCCAGCTCAATCTTTAAAATACCCGGTTCCGCGATGATGATTCCCTTTTTCAGTGGCATTGAATAAATGCAGGAATCCTGATCACATTTTCCCAGAAAAGATCCGGTGAAACTTTTGATCTTAAGCTGATATTCTTTTATTCGTTCTTCTCCGGAGGGAGTATTCATCACCATATTAAAATCCAATGTTTCATAGGAGAAGTCCTTGGTGAGATGAGCAAATATCATGATATCATAAGAGTTTCCACTAGTATTCAAAGGAATTTCAAACTTCAGGGTACGATACCGATGCCAACTTTGGTTATCGAATTGTTGATACACTTCGATGGGTTTATTCCGTGAGCAGGAGATCCCCAATAAAAGAGCCATTGCCAACAGCTGCAAAGTTGTTTTCATCTTAAACATCATCCTTGTTGTAAATATCCTCATAGCATGGTAAAGCAATTGAAAAAGTGGTTCCCCGCGATTCCATCGATGAAAAGGAGATGTTCCCCTTCAGGCTGGTTACAATACCTTTGACGATAGCCAAACCAAGTCCCATCCCCGTGGATTTGGTTGTAAAATTTGGCTGAAAGATTTTCGCTACCTGATCAGGGGCAATTCCCATTCCATTATCGGCAATGTTGATGATGATCACCTTCCCTTCTTTCACAATTTCAATGATTATACGCCCCTGATCCGCATTCCCAATAGCCTGAACCGAATTGTTTAAGAGATTGTTAAATACCCGATGTAACAGTTTGCGATCAGCCCACAAATAAAGGTTTTCGGCAGGCTTTGAACATTCAAAATGGATATGCGTAATCTGCTGATACACCCGTAATACAGAGAGAATTTCCTGATAAATATCCAGCTTTTCATTGGCAGGTTCAGGCATTTTGGCGAAATCTGAGAATTCAGAGGCAATGGCCGATAAAGAATCAATTTGTTCCATGAGGGCGGATGAAAATCTCTCCAGCCGAAGCTCCCAATCCGGCGCCTGATCCTTCCATGCTTTATACAGGTACTGAATACTGAGTTTCATTGGCGTTAACGGATTCTTTATCTCATGCGCCACCTGTCGTGCCATTTCCCTCCACGCGCTTTCACGCTCAGATTGGGCAAGCCTTTCTGCACTCAGCTCCAACTCCCCTATCATCCGGTTATATTCCTCCACCAGCCGCCCGATTTCATCGGTCTGTTTCCAACTGATCCGTTCATTGGTTTTACCAATTCGAGTAATGGCCATTTTTTCTACCAGCAAACTCAATGGGGAGGTAATATACTTGGAGATAATAAAAGTGATGAAAATACTGAGCAGAATCAACAAAACATATATATTGATAAAGGCTACCAGCAATCCCGAGATCTCTCTCCTCAAATCATCCTGACGCGAAAAATAGGGTAAATTTAAATATCCCAGCAAATTCGCATGATCATTAAAAAATGGAATATAGGCCGAATAATATTTTAACCTTCCAATATTTTCTTCCTGAATAAAGAGGGAATTCTTTTCATCCACCAGATGATAATAGGCATTCGGATTGATCAATGGAGAAATCAAGCCCTCCCTGAATATCTCCGGTCGACTGGTTGCTACCAGGTCGCCGGAAGGATTGTAAAGATTGATATCTGAAAAAAATACATTGGAAAACTTGACCATCAAATTTTCCAGGTTGTCTTTCGAAGAGGCAAACAAACTCCTGTCTCCCCCAATCTTATGCTGAAGCTCAACCCTGATGGATAACGCCCGTTCACGTAAGCTTGCTTCATTTTTGTCCGAATTCAAACGAATGATATAAAGCACCAGAACAACCCCGATAAGAATGAATGAGAGTAAAAGCGTCCCAACCATAGCCATCTGCAAACGATTTCTAAGGGTATTGAGCGTAAAACTGAAAAGCCTTGAAAAATGGATGAACCCGTAAAAGAGAAGGGTATAGAATGAAAACAAAATAAAAAGATAGGAGAAGGGTGAGATTGCAGTGAGCAATGATTCCTGTTTCCGGCTGATTACAATGGCATTCGAAGCATCAATCTGTTGAAAATAATGACTCATTCCATCCTTTACCAGAAAAGAACTCCCATAAATCGTATCGCGGTAATGATTCTGGTTCAGATGATAGGCATATTTGCCAACCCCTTCGACCAACCGGCCGCTCTGGAAAAAGGCGTATCCATATTCCGAAAAATCCGGTAAAGAAACAAGCTTCTGATCCAGGAGAAGCTCAGGATATCCCAGCTCTTTGTATGAGGACTTTGCATTCAATTCTATGAAAATAGCCGGGTGGTAATTCCCGACAGCAGGCTGCTTGTCAGCTGAAAAAATGGCCAGGTAGTTTTCGTTTCCAAATCCATAATCAATGTAAAATAATCTGGCAGAAGCAGTAGATTCACCGTAATCCTTCCTGATATTTTGAAAATAATCATGACAGTTAATTAAATAGTCATGGGGCTGAATTTTCAACACCTTATTTTGATAACATACCGTTGCCTGAACATTAAACCGGTTCCAGTAATCCTTAAAATAATGGGCTTTCAGATAGGTAACAAGACTGTCGTCACGTGAAGGATCCTTTGCCATTAAACCCCGATACCATTCTTTGATTATGGAATCACTTAGGATTTTCTTTTCTTCCTGTAAAAAATTGATTTCAGTCACTGGATTTCTCCGGGAGGATAATTTCAATGCAAGAACTTTTCGCTTCTCCTGTTCGTTGTTCTTGTTCGAAATGTTAAGCAGTGTAGTGGCAAATACGGTAAAAAATATCAGAAACAGAACAATCGACAGCATACTTACAGTCCCGATATTCCTAAGCCGAAAACAAAGGTAAAGCAGGATGAAGATTAAGCAGAAAGATCCCGAAATAAGCAGCTCTCTGGAGGTGTGGGTAAAAATCAGAATTCCGGAACAAACTGCTATCGATCCGTAAAGGAGTAGAAAGACTTTCATTCCGTTTACCAGTTCCCACGCCATTTCCAGAAACCGGATAGAAAACAGCCAGAGTGAAAGAATCAGTGAACAAATAATGACAAGTCCATATATGCTGTTTGTTGAAAGACTCGAAATATCCTGAAGATTGAGCGGGATTGAAGAATTTGTGACAAGGTCGCCAATGGCTTTTTCAGTCATTAAAAACCCGACAAAAATATGTATCAAAAAGATCCAGGAAATCAACGGACGAATTCGGAAAAATAACCACCTGGGCGTCTTTGACTTGGGCCAATGACGATAAAAAACATAAGCAATTGCTAAAATACAGAGACTGTTTATTAAAAAATCACCCAGCGATGGAGATAATACAGAGGAAGAATAACCTGCAGGACCAAATAGTTCAGTATTATAAAGAACAGCAGGGAATTTAAAATATAACTGTAATAACCTTAGGATTAAGACATCAATGGTAAATCCCAAGACCAAAAAGTAGGAGTTTGACCATTTGGTTAATAATGTCCGGTATACTTTATAAATAAAGACAAAGAAGGATATCCAAGAGATTATAAGAAAAATAAAGAACAGTGTTTCATACCGCGAGTTGTCAATAGATAACCTTTCGAAACCTATGCTGAATAAAAAATACCCGTTCAACGAGCGAATCTCGTATGATCCCTTCCCTGACATAATCTGAACATCGGCCGGGACATTAAAAGAGGGATGAAAACCATCCTTGAGATAGGAGTTCTGAAATGGATATTCATTCTTTAAAAGAATGGTGGAAAGAAAAGAATATTCTCCCTGATGATGAATCCGGATGTCGTACCAGCCATTGTTTAACTTCCTTACGGTATGCATCTCCCGGATGTTGTTGCAGGATTGAATTTCGGGAAAAATTGTGTTGGTAGACCACCATACAAGGGTATCATGCTTATAAATAAAAAAATCAATTCCCTCCGTCCTTGAAAGGTTTTCAAAACGGGTATCAAATAGCAGAGGAGTAGTCGTTCTCTCTCCAGGAAAATTCTTTTCGAGCCAAAAAAATTCCGATTTCCTTAACAGATCCTTTTTGTTTAAAACCTCCTGAATCTTCCCTGTTATTCTCTTGGGGTCATAGATGCGATTTGACTCTCCGTTGAGAAAATAAATCAGAACCAAACAAATCAAACCGGTCATCAGCCAACACAGTCCAAACTTATTGCTCCGAAACTGAGATAAAATCATTAATTATCTGATTATGAATTAGATAAAAAAACACTCTTTTGCGTGATTATAAACGCATTTCTAAGCTTGGTTGACCCAAACCATTAAAACGGGGTCATCGTTGATTATATCGTTTAAAAGTACGAAATTTACCGTGAGATCAGAAAAATAAGACTGGAATGGCCAACATGAGGTTTCCCTGCATGAATATTTGACTTTAACCCATTCATAAAAGCCGAAAGAAAATTTTGCCTTCCACTTTTATATTTTTCACTCAGCAGAGAAATATAAAATGAATCCAGTTTTTGAGGAATTATTTTCTGAATGGATAGCCCATTTTTATTCATGAGTAATCTGAATGTTTTTTCGTTAAAATGATAAAGATGGCGAGGGAGATCGTAAGCAGCCCAAAAATCCTTATACTGCTTCGCATCCCAGCAATTGCAATTGGGCACTGCAATAACGATTATTCCGTCAGGGTTTAACAAACTTATAATCCCAGTTATGGTATCCGTCAATGTATGGATGTGTTCCAGAACATGCCACAGGGTTATACAATCAAAAGATAATCCTTGTTGTTCAATTGATTCCAGATCCTTTCTTACATCGAGATTGTAATTTTGCCTTGCAAAATCCCTGGCTACATCTCCCGGTTCAACACCCGTTCCCTGAAACCCATGCATGGTACAATAATGAAGAAATTCGCCGGTTCCGCAACCGATATCTAAAAGATTATTCCCTTTGGTGCTTTTTTTTACAACAGAATATTTACTTCGAATGGCATAGGTACGTGCAATTTTATAAATTGTCGACAAAAAATCCGACTTTTTTGCGTTATGTGAAATGTAATCTGTCGATTCGTAATAGGAACCCATTTCATTTTTACCAGGCCGCGGATTTGTAAACTTGAAGCCACAATTGCGGCATTCCTGTATGGTAAATTTTTCCCCTGTTAAAAAGTGATCGTTTGTTACTAAGAAAGGATGATTTTCCTGACTCCCGCAAACAGGACAATGGGGTAAAAGTTCATGCATAGGTTTAGTGTTTCACGTGAAACAATCGCTATTTATCTTCCCAAATAAACAACCAAAACAACTATATCCGAAGGATTTACTCCACTAATCCTTGAGGCCTGGCCAATGGTAACAGGTTTAATTCTTGTTAGCTTTTCTCTGGCTTCTGCGGATAGTGAAGTTAATTTATGATAATTGAAATCAGCATTTAGTGGTATATCCTCAAGTTTTGAAAGCTTATCAGCCACCTCCTTCTCTTTTTCAATATAATTTTCATATTTTATCAGCAATTCAGCCTCTTCAAGCTCCTCTTCCAAATCACCTCCCAATGAATCAATAAAAACAGAAAATGGTTCAATGCTTTTCAATAGATCGTGTATTGAGACCTGAGGTCTCAGCACAAGATTTGATAATTTAACCCTTTGTTCTATTTTACTGGTGCCCCTTTTAATCAATAAGGGGTTAACCATGCCTGGTACGACACTTTCCCTTTTAATAAAATCAAGAATTTGCTCAATGGAGCGATATTTATCAATCATTGTGGTCATTCTCTCTTTTGTCGCCAAACCCATTTCGTAGGATTTTTGAGTCAACCGGTAATCCGCATTGTCCTGTCGCAACAATATACGGTATTCAGCCCTCGAGGTAAACATCCGATATGGTTCATCTGTTCCTTTTGTGATAAGGTCATCAATAAGAACGCCGATATAAGCCTCCGATCTCTTCAAAATGAATTCAGGTTTTTTTAAAATTTTCAAGTGGGCATTTATTCCTGCCATTAACCCCTGCGCCGCAGCCTCTTCATACCCTGTCGTTCCATTTATTTGTCCTGCCAGAAATAAATTTTCAATCCTTTTTGTTTGCAATGTAAAATGCAACTGAAATGGTGGGAAATAATCGTATTCGATGGCATACCCAGGACGAAAAAATTTGGCCTTTTTAAATCCCGGGACATTTCTCAATGCTTTAAATTGAATATCCTCAGGCAGCGAAGATGAAAATCCGTTTACGTAATATTCCACTGTATTCCAACCCTCCGGCTCTATAAATAACTGGTGTCTTTCCTTTGAAGCAAATCGTTCAATCTTATCCTCAATGGAGGGGCAATAACGAGGCCCTCTTCCTTTTATCCTGCCGGTAAACAAAGGTGATCTGCCAAACCCGGTTTTGAGTATTTCATGAACTTTTTCATTGGTATAAGTCAAGAAACAACTTCGTTGCGAAAGTAACTTTGGGGTCTCTGAAAAAGAAAATTTCTTAGGGTTTTTATCTCCCTCTTGCTCTTCCATAAGGGAAAAATTCAATGAACGACCATCTACCCTGACAGGAGTGCCAGTCTTCATCCGGCTTACCTCCAAACCTAAATCAATCAAATTCTCCGTCAAATCAATGGAAGCTCTTTCACCTATTCTTCCTCCTTTGAATTGTCGTTCACCGATGTGAATTAAACCATTTAAAAAGGTTCCATTTGCCAGGATCACAGCCTTCGAAGAAAACTGCATTCCCAACATTGTTTTTACTCCATTTACAGCACCTCCCTTCACCATCAACCCAATTACCGAATCCTGCCAAAAATCAACGTTATTGTTCTTTTCGAGCATTTGTCTCCATTCTGCTGAAAATAACATCCTGTCGTTTTGAGCACGTGGGCTCCACATGGCCGGACCCTTACTCCTATTTAGCATCCTGAATTGGATCATGGTCCTATCTGTAATGATCCCCGTATATCCTCCCAAGGCATCTATTTCCCGCACAATTTGCCCTTTCGCTACACCACCAATCGAAGGATTGCATGACATTTGGGCCATGTTCATCATATTCATGGTGATTAAAAGAACCTTCGAACCCAAATTTGCAGCCGCGGCAGCTGCCTCGCATCCGGCGTGACCCGCACCCACAACTATAATATCATAGCGGTAAGTCATCTATTCTGTTCCACGTGAAACGTAAAAAAAATTCAAATATTCTGTGCTCTCAGCGAGGTATTCTCAAAAGCAGGAAGGATCCTTTTCAAGTAATTATTTTCTCTCATTCGCATGACTTTTCTCTCTTCGTCAGATTCGTCCCGGTATTCCATCAGATGCAACACACCGTGAATCATCACGCGCAAAATTTCTTTCAAAAATGGCTGTTTGAATTCTTTCGAATTTTCTTTTATTCTGTCAATACTTAGATAAATATCTCCACTCACCATGGTTTCTTCCTCGACCATCGAAAAGGTTAGTACATCTGTTAACATATTGTTTTTTAAATACTTGCGATTCATTTTCAGCAAATATTCATCCTTGCAGAAGATAAAATTTATATCTCCCGAAATTTTCTTTTCCTCTGAAATAGCCTCCCCTATCCAGCTTCTCAAAACTCTTTTTTTCTGCAATCTAAACTTTGTTCCTTCCGAAAAAAAGTTTATTGGTTCATTCATTTTTTTTCAGATTCTGATGTATGTATAGTCACATTTTTATTCCAATATTCCTTTAACTGGTTGATCCGGTAAAGCGACTTTTCATAATTCATGCTCGATATATAAAAAGTTAATGTTATGCTTTTGCCAGATAAAGAAATGGTTATTTCATCCGTCAACGCCTTTACGATAAAAATTTCCTTCGATAAACGGTGTTTCCTTATTTCCTTGTCTAAAACGTCTTCCGTCTCTTCCGAGCCTTCCAATTTATCTTCCAGCCTGATCTTGAAAGTCAATCCTTTTGGATTCCTCTCAAAACGCACCAAGACCAATCCCATTTCCTGCCTCTCTGTTACAGCGAGTAAAATGTTTGCTGCCTCCGTAGTCGCTAAAAGTACATTGCCGAAGTACTCGTTATTAATGTTGTAATAATCACAAATCTCTTCGATGAAACGTTCGAGTTTATGAATCTCTTTTACTCCGAAAATCCTTGTTTCTCTGTAATCATTTTTCATATCAACGGTCAATTTTTATCCTATAATTACTTATCTTATTCTTGTAGAACCGGTTAACTTCAGGCTGTACAAATTGGAACATTTCCTGATCACCCTTTTTTATCTTGTTATACTCAGATTTTGAATTAGGGTTACCTATTTGATATGATTTAGCTTCAATTGATTCTCGCTTTTCCTCTTTTTCTCTCGTTTGTTCAGCTCTTTCTGACTCAAGAAGCCTTGTAACAATTCGCTGCTGCCTCAATATTGTTTCCTGTGTAATTCTTTTATTGATTATATCCCTTTCCGCCTCTTCCATCTCTGAAATAGTTCTGTTCATGTTCCCTCCATCCTTTACACCCTCGTTCATGAGACCCTCCTGGTACTTTTGTAACTCGTTTCGGATTGCCTCCTGCTGCGCCGCCATTTTCGCCAATTCCTTTGACATGGAACCCTGCTCAATCTTCGATCCTTTACCCTGTTGCTTTATTTTTTCCAAGCCCTCTTTCATTTTGTTCAATTGCTGGCCAAGCTTTTGTTGCATATCCTTAATGTTTTTTGCCGACATTTTCCCTCCCTTTGATGAGGGTTTCTTGCATGCTTTTTTCCCAGAACTATTCATGCTCATGCTCCTTTGCTCCTCCATATTTTGCAATGATTCATTGAGCAAAATAGCAAGATTATTGATCGCTGTCATTGTATACTGCTGCCTTGAAACAGCTACCGGAATATTTCTGTTCGTGAGCGATTCCAATGCTTGACCAATGTTCATCGAAATATTGCTCAACTCTCGCGATATGATTGGCTGAATCACAACCTGCCTCCTGGCAATTGCATTCAATGAATCTTCCACACCTTTCAGTTTCTCCTTCAAATCATTTTGCCGGTTAACCAACGCGATAAACCCAGGGTCGTTTTTAGAAATCTTTTTAAACTGGTTAAGCAGTTCCTCCTGATCAAACGAAAGCCTGATCAGATTTTCAAGTATCATCCTGATATTTGAAGCATCTTCTTCCAGTTGTTCCTCCTCCCTGTCGCCTTGCATGTTTTCAATGGCATTTGCCAACTGTTCCATTTTGTCTGCTGCCTCCTTCTGTGATTTTTCAGCATCTTTCATTTTACCCTGTTCCAGCATATTTTTGCTGTTATTCATGCTTTTTGCAATGCTATCCTGTTTCTGACTGGTCTTGTTCAGATCGACGGGGTTCTCCAGCTTCTTACTTTGTTCATTCAGATCCTGAAGTGCATTTTTCAGCGAATCAAATTTAGCATTCAGCAATTCCTGCTTCTCCGTTAAAAAATCTTTCTTCATCGTCTGTTCCTGTGTTTCTCTTCGCAAAATATTTTGCTCCTGCGATAATTTTCGGATTTCGTTTACTTTTTGTTCCAGTTTCCGGTCGAATTCAAGCTGTTTGAAAAGTTCAAGGTTCCGGTCCAATTGGGTTTCCAATTCTTTGTTATTCATCTTCATTTTTTCCAGAAGATCGTTCATTTTGCTTTTATCCACCCGATTCAACAACTCCTTCATCTCCTCTATCATTTTTTTCATTTCGGGAGATAGAAGTTGCTCCATCAGTTCATTTAATTTCCTTTGTTTTTCCAGAATCCTGTCACTTGTTTCAAGAAATTTTTCTTCATTTAGTATGTTTTCGCAGTTTTTTTTCTTTATCTCTTCAATCCTATTTATAATCTTTTCACTGGAATTGATGATCTCCCCGAATTTTTTCTTCTCCTGCCACGAAACATTGCTTTGTTCGATCATCCTGTGGTTTAACTCATCGATGCTGTTTTTAATGGATTTGCTCTCTTTAATGCTATTCTCAAGATCCTCCTGTATCAACTTTCCGGTTTTATCCGTATTCTCTTCGATGGTTTGAAGACTTGGGAGCTTAAAAAACTTCATCTCAGACTTCGTAGCCTTTGGCCCCCTGATACCATCGTTATCCCAAATCTCGAAATAGTAAATTAAGTTGTCGCCAGGCGCCAGGTTAACCTGTGCCAGGTCAAAGGTGAAATAGAAGATCTGGTTGTTCGATGATCTGTCGATGGGAATAACGATTTTGTTTTGAGTATTAAAAACAGAATCATTATCTTTACCAATACCTGAAAAAAATAGCAATTTCGAGAATCCATAATCATCTTTTATTGTACCTCTGAAAAAAACGTTTGTGGTCAAGGTAGAATCGAGGGACTCAACAATCACAATGGAAGGGTATCCATCCGGGACGGCAGTAATCCTGAACGAAAGCGAATCGCTGAGGTATGTATAGCTGTTCACAGGAGAAATTGAATAATCAGCCGATACCGGTACTTTCCGTGAAAAAGTAAAGTGGTTATTCTCTTCGTTTTCCAAGCTTACGCGCTCTTTGTTATATCTGAAATAAATACGGTTTACGTCTTTCGTATACATGTTCCAGGTCACCTGTGTGCCCTCAGGTACAACACAATCTCCCGCATTTTCAACAACCTCCCTTGACCTGTTCAGATAGGCCGGAAAATCGAGTTGCATCTCAAAATTCAATAGAATGGGTTTTGGATAAACCTCAATTTCGTACGCTTGGGTCGTAATGGTTCCGGCTACAATTCTGAATTTTACATTCGTTTGCAACGATTTAAATAAATGGGTAAACAGGGTCGATTTTTCCCTTTTCATTTTAAAGGTAACCCCACCGGAATGGATGAATATTTCGGCCGGTATCTCCTCTCCCTGAACTTTAACCTTAACCTCGAAGTCTTCCTGCTGCATGGTTTTAAGATTTTTATTGACGACTTCAATGGTGAAGGCAGCTGGAACTTCAAATGTTTCACTAAACTTTAAAATCCGTACGGCAGGCTCCGAAATTATTTTCGGTGAAAAAGCCGCAATCAGTAAAATAAGGAGGAGAGGGGGCAGGGCAAACTTCAGGAAACGAAGGTTTTTCCGCAGGTTGATGACCATCGTAAACCGAAACACCTTAAGGGCATCAATTTTCTGATCAATGCTCGCAAGCAGTAATTCCGTGTTCTCACCGGATGTTTTCTGGCAGTCAATCAGTTGTAAAGTGTTTAATAATTTGTCCTGAATTTCCATGAAGTGTTCCCCGATGATCCTGGCAGCCTGATCGTAAGAAAGAATCTTTCCGATTTTCATCCATTGCATAAGGGGTGTAAGGATAAGTCTGATTAAAAGAAATGAAGCGGACAGAAAAAATAAAAAAAACAGTATGGTTCTGATCACTGGCCCAAAATGGATTATATACTCCATCAATACAGCAAGAATAAAAAATCCTGCTAAAAAAGACAGGAATAAAAGCGATCCCCTGATCATCCGGTTTTTGTAATATTTCCGGATAAACCGATCGAGTTTTTGAAGAAGAATAGATTCGCGTGCCATGCTGTTGGTCTCCCGGTAAAAGAACGGGGTTTCAGGCCTTGTTATTTCACCGCTGTAAATTTACGAAATTAGGAGTAGTGTTGCCTTTCAGGTCACCAGAATAGCGTAATTTTGCGGATAACCAATAAGGAATGATTATGCCTTCAGAAACTGTTCGTGTTCGTTTTGCACCAAGTCCCACGGGCCCCCTGCACCTGGGAGGTGTAAGGACCGCCCTGTACAATTATTTATTTGCCCGGAAACACAAGGGCTCCTTCATCCTGCGCATCGAAGATACCGATCAAACCCGTTTTGTACCCGGGGCAGAGGAATATATCCTGAAATCGTTACAATGGTGCGGGCTTGAGTTTGATGAGGATGTCCTCCGGGGAGGTCCTTATCAACCCTACAGACAATCGGAACGTTCGACCATTTACAGGGAATATATTCAGTTGCTCATTGAACACGGTCATGCCTACTATGCCTTTGATACTCCTGCTGAACTTGAGGCAGCCCGCAACCGCATGCATGCCTCCGGATCCGGGGAGTTTCAATATAACTACAAAACCCGCGGACAGCTTTGTAACAGCCTGAGTATTTCGCCGGAAGTTTTCAGGGAGAAAATGGATAGGGGAGAACCCCATGTGGTTAGAATTCTTATCCCTGAAAACGAGGTTGTTCTGTTCCATGATCTGATCAGGGGTGAAGTTAAAGTGCATACTGAAAATCTCGATGATAAGGTATTGTTCAAATCCGATGGACTTCCCACATATCACCTGGCCAATGTCGTGGACGATTACCTGATGAAGATCACCCATGTTATCCGTGGTGAGGAATGGTTGCCATCGGCCCCCCTGCATCTTTTGTTATATCGCTTTTTGGGCTGGGAAGAGGTGATGCCCAAATTTGCCCATTTACCTCTGATCCTGAAACCCGATGGAAACGGCAAACTGAGTAAAAGAGACGGAGACCGGTTGGGGTTTCCGGTATTTCCGTTGGAATGGAAAGATCCGGGCAGTGGTGAAATCTATCATGGCTATCGTGAAGATGGTTATTTTCCGGAGGCCTTTATCAACATGCTGGCCCTTTTGGGCTGGAATCCCGGCACAGAACAGGAACTCTTTTCGCTTCAGGATCTTGTCGAGCTGTTTTCAATTGAAAGAGTTGGCAAATCGGGCAGTAAATTCGACCCCGAAAAGGCAAAATGGTTCAACCATCAATATCTGCATAAGAAAACCGATGAAGAGTTGGCCGGCTATTTACAAATGGAGCTGAATAAACGCGATCTGAAGGCAACTTCCGGTTATATTGGTCAGGTAGTCCAACTCATCAGGGAACGTGCCAGCCTGATCCCCGAATTATGGTCAAACGCATGGTTTTTCTTCCTCGCCCCTGATCATTACGATGAGCAGGTGAAAAATAAAATTTGGCAGACCTCCTCTTCTCAACTTATCGCTGAGTTTGCAGAGGAGGTGAGAACCTTCTCAGATTTTAATAACGATGGTCTTCACATGATGATTTATGAATTCGCCTCAAGAAAACAGGTGAAAATGGGTCAGTTGTTAAATCCCCTGCGACTCCTGGTCGTGGGCTCAAACCAGGGCCCGGGCATGATGGAGATCGCCGCCTTATTGGGAAAGGATGAGTTTTTATCAAGGATTGAAAGAGGACTCGAAAAATTGAAATAAAACAAACCCGGGAATGACAAATTAACAATCCAAGAAGTGCCGGTTGACAGTAATTTTTCCCTTGTCTCAGGCCACTAAAAGAACGACCCCGCTGAATTCAGCGGGGTCGTTCCATAATTCATTCTACCAGTTCTATTAATGTTGTACCACAATTGTTTTGGTGATTCTCGTTTCGCCCTGGGTCAATACAAGGTAATAAATTCCACTGGGCAAATCTGAAGTGGATATACTATGCTCTTTACCGGTATCCGTATTCACCGATTTTGTTATTACCTGTCCGCCGAAACGGTCATACATACACAAATCATACGTTCCTGTGCTCGAATTATCGAAAGCCATTGACAAGTTATTATTTGCCGGATTGGGGAAAACGATAAAGTCCATATCTGTAATATGAAAATGAGCCGCGGAAATGTCGGTTTTTGCAGGATCTGTTATGCTTGATACCTTGATCTTGTAATCTCCGGCCACAGTGTTGCCTGGAATGAACCAATTAACGGCCTGCCCGTAGGTGGAAGCCTTGAGTATAGATAAAACAGCCCCGGCATCATTGCATAATTCAACTTTAACATTTTCAGGGAAGGTTTTATCCCATTCAATCAGTTTTAACGTTCCCCTTTGCCAGTTCTCTCCACCATTGGGTGATTCTAACAGGATTGTTCCTGCTCCGCCACCTCCTCCGCCGCCTACAGCAGTAATATGAAAATGAGCTGCGGAAATGTCGGTTTTTGCAGGATCCGTTATGCTTGATACCTTGATCTTGTAATCTCCGGCTGCTGTGCCAGCAGGAATAAACCAATTAACGGCCTGCCCGTAAGTGGATGCCTTGAGTATAGATAAAACAGCCCCGGCATCATTACATAACTCAACTTTGACATTTTCCGGGAAGGTTTTATCCCATTCAATCAGTTTTAACGTTCCTCTTTGCCAGTCCTCTCCACCATTGGGCGATTCTAAGATTATCGTTCCTGCTCCGCCACCTCCGCCGCCTACAGCAGTAATATGAAAATGTGCATCACTGTAATCAGTTTTCAACGGATCGGTTACGCTTGTTACCTTGATGTTGTAATCTCCGGCAGGGGTACCAGCAGGAATAAACCAATTAACGGCCTGTCCGTAGGTGGAAGCTTTCAGTATTGTTACCACAGCCCCGGCATTATCACATAATTCTACTTTGACATTTTCCGTAAAAGTTTTATTCCATTCTATCAATTTTAATGTTCCCCTTTGCCAGTCCTCGCCTCCATTGGGCGATTCTAACGTAATCGTTCCTGCTCCGCCTCCGCCGCCTCCGCCTACAGCAGTAATATGAAAATGAGCATCGCTGATGTCTGTTCTAAGCGCATCCGTCACACTCGATACCTTGATCTTGTAATCTCCGGCTGCGGTGCCAGCAGGAATGAACCAATTAACGGCTTGCCCATAAGTGGAAGGTTTGAGTATAGATAAAACAGCCCCGGCATCATTGCATAATTCAACTTTAACCTTTTCTCCGAACAATTTTGTCCATGTTATCAGTTTTAAGGTTCCTCGTTGCCAGTCCTCGCCCCCATTTGGTGAGGTAAGTTTAATATAGGGGGCAACGATACCAAAAACTGCACTATTTCCAAAAGTAGCGCCTCCCGTCTTTCTAACCTGAATTCTATAGGAGTCAGGAGCAGTGCCATTAGGTATAGGCCAAACATACGACAAACCGGCGACATTGGTAACAATATCGCTAACCTTTGCAGTTCCGGCAGCATTCCATAACTCAATATCAACATTATCTGCAAAATCAGTTTTAACCCATGAAATGGTTTGGCTGGTCCCTGCCCGCCAGGATGCGGAACCACTCGGTGTTACTACGGTTACGGCGGGGGTGATAATATTGAAAGCACCGCTTAATCCCCCAATAGGGGCAACAAGAGTGTGGTCAACTATTTTAATCTTGTATGAACCTGAGGCAAGGCCACCAGGAATACTCCAAGAATAAGGTGAAACAGTGCCCGTTACTATTATATTTTGAACATGAACTCCTGCATCAGTACATAATGTAATATCAAAATCACCTGTGGTGCCCGCTGAAGTCCAGGTAATATCATGTGCTGTCCCCGTTTGCCAGGTATTACCAGTTACCGGTGCAGTCACAGTGATTTTAGCAACTGAAAAAGTCGCACTCAATCCTTCGACAGGGGTACCAGAGTGGTCAACTATTTTAATCTTGTATGAACCCGGATCAAGGTCAACAGGAATAGCCCAAGTATAAGGTGAAACATCATCCGTTATAATAGGTTGAACAAGAACACCTGCATCAGTACATAATGTAATATCAAAATCACCTGTGGTGCCCGCTGGGGTCCAGGTAATATCGTGCGATGTTCCTACTCCCCATACATCAGTGCCAACCGGTGCAGTCACAGTGATGGATTGGCTAAAAACATTGATGTTAAAAGCCAAAAAGAAAGTGGCTAAAAACAGCGAACTGAAAAAGTAACCAATTTTTTTCATATTGTCTTTTGTTAAATTATTTCGATGTAATTATTCCGAATTACAAAAATAATCAATAATAACACAAAATCAACCCGGTGTGTGAATAAATTTAGTATGTGTAGCTTTTTTTCGGGTAAGTGTGACAAAAATATTTAATTTATTTAAAAAGTAGCCCGGAAAAGGTTAGTTCCTATGATGAATCAATACAAATTGTATTAAATTTGTGTACCCTGCTTCCGGGTTGTTATTTGATTGATGTTTTTATTTGTCATTTCATTGTTATTGCTTAAAAAATCAAAATGAAAAAAAAATCCTTTTTATTAATGGTGTTGTTCTGCAACTGTTATGTGACCAGCCTTTTTTCTGAAAATCCTGCCTGGTATAATTATACCAATAGCCGCAGCATTCATTCTATGGCCATGGAAGGAAATTTTCTCTGGATGGGAACAGAAGGCGGGCTTGTAAGTTTTGATATATATTATGGGACAGAACAACACTTTCATCGTGCCAACTCCGGATTGCCTGAGAATAACATCACCGAAGTGTGCATCGATGCACAGGGCATAAAATGGATCGGGACAGAAACCAGGGGTCTGGTAAAATTTGATGGTTCCATCTGGAGGGTATACAATACCACGAATTCAGGATTGCCCGGAAACGATATCGGGGCGATCTCTATTGATCCGACAGGAAATATTTTGGTGGGGACCCGGGGTGCTGGCATGGCAATATTTGACGGCACAAACTGGACGGTTTACAATTCCACCAATTCGGGAATGCCATCAGATATCGTTTATACGATAACGGTTGATGCTGAAGGAAATTACTGGATCGGAACAGACGCGGGAATGGCTTTGTTTGATGGGATCAACTGGCTTGTTTACAATACCGGTAATTCAGGGATTCCGGATAATACTATCCAGGCTATTGCTATTGATAATCAGGAGAATATCTTGATCGGGACCCATAACGGGATGGCCATATATGATGGGGTGAACTGGACCGTTTACAACACCTCGAATTCAGGAATCCCGGATGATGATATCCATGCAATTTCTTTGGATATCCATAACAATCAATGGATAGGAACTTCCTATGGTTTAGCAAAATTTGACGGAATAGCCTGGAGTGCTTACAATAAATCCAATTCCGGTTTACCCGATAACCTCGTCACCGATATTGAACTCGATTATCAAAATAATCCGTGGATTGGAACGGGCAATGAACTTGTTGTCTTCGATGGGACAGACTGGGCGGTTTTTGGAATTTCCAATTCCGGGTTGCCCAGTAATGCAGTTAAAACAATTGCTTTCGATTCGAAGGGAACCCGGTGGATCGGTACCGAAGAGGGTCTGGCAAAATTTGATAATACCTCCTGGACCATGTACAATTCAGTGAATTCCGGGTTACTGGTAAATACCATCAATGTCGTATCAACGGATGCACAGGACAATGTATGGCTTGGAGCCAGTTATTATGATGTATTCTACAGTGGTTTGACCAAATTTGACGGAATCAACTGGACGCGGTTTGATATTACCAGTTCCGCAATTCCTGCCGATGATGTTCTGGCCATTGCCCTGGATGCTCAGGAGAATACATGGATTGGGACCGGAACAGGGGGATTGGCCAAATTTGACGGGACCAACTGGATCGTCTATAATACTTTCAATTCCGGGCTGCCTTCCGATCGGGTAGAGGCTATTGCCATCGATTCGCAGGGAAATAAATGGATCGGAACCTATGCCGGTCTGGCTAAATTTGATGGTACAACCTGGGAGATTTTTACCTCCTCCAATTCCGGACTGCCTTTTAACAATGTTTCTCAACTTTCCATTGATTCCCAGGACAACATTTGGGTTGGAACCAATGAAAATGAGTTGAATTACGGAGGTTTGACCAGATTCGGCCAAAGCACCTGGACTACTTATAATACTACCAATTCCGGAATTCCAAGCGATGAAATAAGCGCCATTGCATTGGACTCATTCGATCATGTCTGGGTTGGGACAAAGGGTGACGGAATGGCAAAATTTGACGGAGTAAACTGGGTGGTGTACAACCAATCCAATTCGAACCTGCCGGATGATGACATCCGTGCAATTGCCGTGGATTCCTTTGATGATAAATGGATTGGAACCCTGGCTGGAGGTGTAGCGGTGTTCAATGAAAATGGAATACCTTTTCCCGGGATAGAGGAGGGAAAGAAAAACAATGGCGCTTTGCATCTTACGGCATATCCCAATCCTTCAAAGGGACAAACGACTATTTCCTACACGCTGCCACAAAAATCGCTGGTAAAGATTCAAATCTTCAACAGTCAAGGGTTATTCATAAAGGAGATTGTGAATGAGTATCAGCAAAAAGGGGAACAGCGTATCTCCTGGACTTCAGATAACCTTCCTGCGGGAGTCTATTTCTACAGGATAAATACCGGGTTTAAAAGTGAAACCGGAAAAGTAATCTTAATAAAATAGGCGGAATCAGGACTTTCTGCTCATTAAAGAATAAACCAACGTAGGATTTACTTTACCTTCATATTGGTCTCAACCGTCTTATCGAACAGGTTAATTTTAACCCAAGATCCGGATTTATCGGGATAGATTTTCAGATAATCTGCCGTTTTTTCAATCCTGTAGGGTTCGTCGATTTCGTATATTTTAACGATACCGAGAAACAGCACCCCAAACAGGAAGATCAGGATGCCCGTTTTAAACCAATCAAATTTTTTCATTTGATAATATTGTTCATGAAAAAAAATCCCAACAACTTGAAAAGTAAATTGTTGGGATTTATGCTGTGTTGTCCGACTAGGGGTCGAACCTAGACTCTAATGATCCAGAATCATTTGTGTTGCCAGTTACACCATCGGACAATCTGCCTGCAAAATTAATACTTTTTTTACAAAAATGTCAAGTTTTCTTTAACATTTTCCCAATTTCGTCCATGAGTCCTTGAGTGGAACGACCCGGTTAAAGACCAATTTTTGCGCGGTTGAATCCTTATCAACTGAAAAATAGCCGATCCTTTCGAATTGAATTTTATCCGGGGCCAGAACTTTTTTAACAGCCGGTTCAACTTTGGCCATGATGATCCTGAGTGAATCGGGATTGAGATAATCTTTGAAGGTTTTACCCTCCTCGGCTTCGTCAGGATTTTCTTTGGTAAAGAGTCTGTCGTATAGCCTTACTTCAACATCAACGGCGTGTTTGGCGGAAACCCAGTGCAGGGTTCCTTTCACTTTCCGGTTGCTGTCGGGCATGCCGCTTTTTGTTTCCGGATCGTAGGTGCAATGGATCTCAGAAATTTCGCCTGTTGCAGGATCTTTAATAACTCCGGTGCAAAAGATAATATAAGCCGACCGTAACCTAACTTCACGGCCGGGAGCAAGGCGGAAAAATTTTGAGGGTGGTTCTTCCATGAAATCCTCCCGTTCGATATACAACACCTTTGAAAAGGGTACTTTACGTGTTTGCCTGGAAGGAGCTTCCGGATTGTTAACTGTTTCCATCTCCTCCACCAGGTCATCGGGATAATTATCAAGGATGACTTTAACCGGATTTAAAACACCCATCAAACGGTTGGCTCGTTTGTTCAGATCTTCTCGGATACAAAACTCCAGGAGGCTCACATCTATCACATTATCCCGTTTGGCTACCCCAATAATTTCGGCGAAATTGCGGATGGATTCGGGGGTGAAACCACGTCGTCGTAAACCGCAAATGGTAGGCATACGCGGATCATCCCATCCATTCACGTAACCCTCTTTGACCAGTTCGAGGAGTTTACGTTTACTCATCACGGTATAGCTAAGGTTCAATCTTGCGAATTCGATCTGGCGGGAGACAAAAATGCCCAGTTCCCGGATAAACCAATCGTACAGCGGGCGATGAACTTCGAATTCAAGTGTACAGATTGAATGTGTAATGCGTTCAATGGAGTCGGACTGACCATGGGCAAAATCATACATGGGATAGATGCACCATTGGTCGCCGGTCCGGTGATGCGGAGTATGAAGGATACGGTACAAAACAGGATCCCGCATATGCATATTCGGGGATGTCATGTCTATTTTAGCCCTGAGTACTTTGGATCCGTCAGGAAATTCACCGGCCCTCATGCGGGTAAAAAGATCAACATTTTCTTCTACCGGGCGATTCCGAAATGGGCTTTCTTTGCCCGGTCGGGTAGGGGTTCCCCTGGTTTCACTGATCTCCTCTGCCGTCATATCACAAACGTAGGCTTTTCCTTTCCGGATCAGAACCAGTGCATAGTCGTAAAGTTGTTCAAAGTAATCGGAGGCATAATATAGGCGGTTTTCCCAGTCAAATCCAAGCCATTTCACATCTTCCATGATGGAATCAACGTATTCAACTTCTTCCTTAACCGGATTGGTATCATCAAAACGCAGGTTGGTTTTACCGTTGTACTTTTTCCCCAGGCCAAAATTCAGGCAGATGGATTTGGCATGACCGATATGCAGGTAGCCATTGGGTTCAGGAGGAAACCGGGTATGGACTCTCGAATCATTGACTCCGTTCCGGATATCTTCTTCAATGATTTCTTCGATAAAATTGAGGGATCGTTTCTCTTCGTTTGGGATTTTTGATTCTTCCATTGTTTCAATTCTCATTTTACACCAGCATGATCAGTTTCTACCTGATTGCGCTCAAAGGCAGAAATACCGTGCAAAGGTATTGAAAAATGACGAAACGGGTTTTCGGATTCAACGGAATTGTATAATTTCGGGTTTTGATAAAATTATAGATATGGGAAAGATCTTTCTGGAGGGCATGGAATTCTTCGCCTATCACGGCTGTTTTAAAGAGGAACAGCTTATCGGAACAAAGTTCGTTGTTGATCTGCAGGTGGAGGCTGATACTTCAAAGGCTGAGGATTCAGATCATCTTCATGATACAGTGGATTACGTGGGGCTTTACCGTGCCATCAAAAAGGAAATGGAGATTAAGGCCTATCTTCTGGAACATGTTGCGAAACGTATTGTTGATTCCCTGAAGGCAGGTTTTCCGCAGTTGTGCTCCATTGATCTGAAGATTTCCAAGCTCAATCCCCCGATAGGTTGTAAGATTAAGCAGGTTAGCTTTGCTACCTGCTGGAAGAAATGATGGGTTTGGTTTAAAAATATTTTTTACCTTTGCACTCCCATTTTATATGGTATCGTGGCCGAGTGGCTAGGCAGAGGTCTGCAAAACCTCGTACAGCGGTTCGACTCCGCTCGATACCTCGGGAGCCTGTTTTCGGTGAGAACAGGCTTTTTTTATTCTTCTTTGGGATAGAAAAGGTATTCGCTGATCATCACGAGCAGCAGGGTAAATGCGCTGCTCAGAAGAACCCTCAGGAAAGTGGCAAAGAATTCGGTAAAGCGGAATATTTCGAGGTAAAAAAGTGTTGCATGATGGATAAGGATCAGGGTAATGGAATAGTACAGAAACCATTTCAGTCCCTGGTTTTTCAATGAAGGGGTGTCGCCGATGAGAGATTCCGGGCCGGATGAAATGATTCTGATTGTAAATGGGCGGGCAAAGGCCATGACTACACATGCCGCGGCATTAAGGCCAGGGGTATTGGTAAACAGGTCAATCCCCAGCCCTAAGATGAAAGAGGAGATCAGGAGAAACCATTTGGGAGAGGAGAAGGGGAGGAGAAGGATAAAATAGATGTAAAAAAACGGGTTGATATATCCTCCCAGGTTAATGTGATTCAGTATCAATACCTGGAAGAAGATCAGAAAAACGAAGCGGACAATATTTAACAGTACGGTTCTGGAGGTCACTGCAGTTCGGTTTTATCCATATAATGATTTCTATTGATCATTGTGATTTAAAGGAGGCCTTCAGCTCCTCTTTTTCTTTCCGCATCAGGTCGACTACTACCTCAACATATCCGATGCTGTTAAAGTCGGTAGAAAACAAAATCCGGCCATAGTTAAAATTTTCATCCGGGGCTACGGTGAAATCACTCATCGTACCAATGAGAATTCCCTCCGGAAAAATGTCGGAATTTCCGCTGGTAATAATGGTATCTCCCTCTTTTATCACGACATGTTTGGGAATTTCCTTAACCTGGCCTTTGCGGTAATTCCCTCCATTCCACTCCACATTCACCAGTTGGTTGTTTTTTTTGAATTTACCGGAAATACGGCTGTCCTTGTTCAGCAGCGACATTACCCAGCTGAAATGGCGGGAGACACTCACTACCTGGCCAACAATTTTATTGCCGATAACAACTCCCATGTGGTTTTGAATGCCATGGATTTTTCCCTTATTGATCATCAGAAAATTATTTCGTTTGTTGGTAGAGTTGCTGATCACTTTGGCGCTGATGTAAGTATATTCGAGTTTGACAAGGGTATCGTGAATATAATAGCAATTGGTATCGGCTTTATAATAGGCTTCGGGCAGGCGGGAGTGTAATTTTGCCAGTTCCTCCACCAGAACTTTATTGGTTTTTCTCAGGGAGAAGTATTCTGAAACGTTATTGAAAGTGGCATTGATGGAACCGAATATAGAATTTGAAAGCGTGTATAATGTACTGCCCTGGAATTCGTTGTAGTTGAAAAAAAGGGAAAGCGAAATTACTTCGAGAAGCAGAAAAAGAAAATAGAAATAATGCTTCCGGAAGAACAGGAAAAGATTTCGCATTTCGCGTTATTACTTGATAAGGAAGGTAAATTTATCGAAGTTTTTCAAAGCTATACCGGTTCCCCTGGCAACAGCCCGCAGCGGGTCTTCTGCAACATGGACCTTAAGTTTGGTTTTCATGTGAAGACGTTTGTCGAGTCCGCGCAACAATGCGCCTCCGCCGGTAAGGTAAATACCGGTTTCGAAGATATCGGAGGCCAGTTCCGGGGGTGTCATTTCGAGGGCATTCAGCACAGCAGCTTCGATTTTGGCAACAGATTTGTCGATTGCATGGGCGATTTCGGCATAGTTGACAATTACCTCTTTGGGAATGCCGGTCAGCAAATCCCGACCGTGAACGGCATAATCGGGGGGAGGGTTGTCGATGTCGGCCAGGGCAGCGCCTACTTCAATCTTTATCCGTTCGGATGTTCTTTCTCCAACGTTGATGTTGTGTTGTTTGCGCATGTATTCTTCAATATCGGCATTGAATTCATCGCCGGCGATGCGTATGGATTTATTGTTGACGATACCTCCGAGTGCGATGACCGCAATTTCGCTTGTTCCGCCACCGATATCAATCACCATGTTGCCAACGGGTTCAAGAACGTCGATCCCAATACCAATGGCGGCAGCCATGGGTTCATGGATCAGGCGTACCTCTTTTGCGCCAGCCTGTTCAGCTGAATCTTTAACGGCCCGTTCTTCTACCTCCGTGATCCCTGACGGAATGCAGATAACCATTTTCAGTGCCGGGGGAAACCAGGATTTCCGGAGTTCGATCATCTTGATCATCTCCCGATCATGTGTTC
>Ga0247841_10000637_pt1 | contig 88676 bp, 71 predicted proteins | sample LaCruzMarch2015__2_FD_192410 | JGI IMG/M metagenome (GOLD analysis project Ga0247841, IMG submission 192410) | Freshwater microbial communities from meromictic Lake La Cruz, Castile-La Mancha, Spain - LaCruzMarch2015_18m | ecosystem: Environmental > Aquatic > Freshwater > Lake | place: Spain... | reverse complement strand
CTTAGAGGGAGCCGCATTGGTATGATAGCCAATTGAGTAATCATCTAAGGTGGGTGTAGAAACACCATCCGTGGAGCTGAGAGTTGTTTCTATCTGTAAGTACTTATAATATGTCGGATTGTCTGTACTTCCCGTACGATTTGTTACTAATGCACTGATATCTAGACTACTGCCACTGTTGGGTGATTGAGCATCACTCCAGCCAGTCCAACTACTTCCATCAGTTGAGCTTCTGAATCTAAACTGGATGTTAGTATTAGTAGGTTTTGTATAAGTTGGAGTGAATGTCTGCCATCCCCAATAACTATCTCCGCCACTTATCTGTGTGGCTCCTGTGGTGTGGGTGGCGGTGGCGGGGCCAGACCCGTACAATCTTAGCTCATAAACATCAACACCCGTTTCATATGGGGCGCCATTTGGCTCATTAATTCTGAAATATAAAGCATCAGATTCATGCAAAAGATCTTGATCTCTTGAGTATACGGCATGAGCTGGGAATGTTATTAAAGTAGTTTCATTTTGCTTAGTCCAATCAGTACCGTTTGTAGATGTGTAGACATCGATCCCCGTGTAAGCGTAAAAATCGAGATGGAATGATTTTAACCTAAGCTGAGTAGGGAGCTGGATTGTCCAATCACACGCGGGACCCATCGAAAGGTTTGGCCCCCACTCGGTACCGGTGTTGTTGTCGATTGCGTTTTGTTTGGTGTCCGACGAACACGTTGCAGTAACCGTCGAGCCTGTGGTATCCACAAGCGATGCAATAGAGTTTTTGTCATTTATACTCATGTTGCCGGACGGATCTACGCTAATATTACTTAGTGTGCCAGTGTTCCACTGGCTTTCATCGGTAATCACAGAGGTACTATTAGAAGCTGCAACCTTAACTGGTTTAGAACTTTTTTTGATTTGATAAAAAGTAATTGTGACGACAACCAAAACGACCAAGACTACTACAGAAACAAACAGAGCCTTCTTCATAAGACAATTATACAATATTGAAAGTATTTATACGACGAAGGGCCCCTCGGTGAGGGGCCCTTGGCACGTGAGCGGCAGCGTCTATCGCAGGAATCGAACCTGCGACACGACCGCTGTCTGGACGTTGGGTGGCGCGTTTGTTTCGACGCGCCAATACTTCCCGACAACGCCGACCTTCCCAAGGTCGGCAAGCAGAGAGGTTGCTGTGGGCGGTCCGAAAGCGGGGGCCACGAGGCGCCACGCCTTTCCGTCATTGCTGACGGAAACCGTGGCAGCCGGGTAGCCGCCAGCTACGAGCCGGACGGCTACGGCTTTGATAGCCGTGCCGTCGGTGATGGTGTAAATGCCGTGGTGCGCTGGGGCCACCACAACGGGCCGAAGGGAGGCGAGACGCTTAGTGCGCGCGTCCGCCTCGGCCTTGACGGCCGCACAGAGGCGGTCCCTCTCGGCTTGAGGCTTTTCCGGCATGTTGACAGCCGGGGTACCACACCCCAATGGGTCGGACTCCATGAGGCTGTCCGACACCGGATAACCGACCCAAGGCTGGGTGTGCCCCCCCCTCATTACCGGATCCGTCGCCACGACCACGACCACGATGGCAGCGAGTGCCACCATCGTGATGATCGCGCGAGTGGCAGGTACCGCGGTAGTTCGTCGCGGTGCGGCAACCACACGCCGGTGTGCAACCGGCGTGACGTGCATCGGCAGTCCGTGCTGATTTGCCACAGTATGCCTCCAAGGGGGCAGTAGCCCCCAACCGAATACGACAAGCCGACATGGTTGCCAACACACTCCGCTAACGCAGAGTATGTCAGTCAACCGCTACATACTTCTCGAACATCTCAAACGTCAATGTACAAAACTCAAACATCCTGACCTAATCTTCACAAACACTCTCATGTCTGTGTCTTTCGGCCAAGCGGGGTATTAACTACCTACGCTTGATCAAAAAACAAGTTAATATACCATAAAACACATAGATTGTAAAGGATACGATGGATATAATGATAAATTTGCAATTTATAATTTTCAATAAATTAAGACAATGTGTCATTGAGAGCAATCCATGGGATGAGGAAACGATCTAGGGACAGATTGCCGTGCTCGCTACGCTCACTCGCAATGACGGGAGGGAGGAATGTGCGCCGCAATGGCGGGAAGAGAATCTATAACGACAAGAGGAACAGACAAATACGCTACTGGGAGGTCAAAGAACAATAACATCTTAATTATTATATTACCCCTTGCTGAAAGGTTGTACAGGGGTGGATCATATATTTGATGAGGACAGTTTTCCACAGGATTTTCCACAGGCCAGTCAAACAAAGACCAAACAAAGTCACGTAAATTCATATACGGTTTGAAAATTAACGGGTTCATTTTCATAGTTATCCACAGGCTATTGACGACTGTGGATAACTCGTTCTACAGTAAGAGTGCCTGTGGAAAATCCTGTGGAAAACGCATTTGCGACAATATAAAAGACAAAGTTATCCACAGCCTGTGGAAAACTCACGCATCAAGGAGGTTGGTGGAAAAGAACGCGCTCTGGCAAAAGGTTTTAGACGAAATGAAGGCGTCTGTTGAGAAGACACGCTTTTCGACTTGGCTTAAAAACACCGAGCTCACCGAAATCAAAGATGGCACAGCCTATATCGGCGTCACTAACGCTTATTCCAAAGAGCTAATCAACGCCCAATACAAGGGTGAAATAATCAAGGTTTTACAGGAAGAAGACCCGACGGTCAGAAACCTGGCGTTTAAGATAAAAAAGAACATTCTCCTCGAGCAATTGCCAATCGAGATCGAACCCAGGCAGACCCAAAAACCCAAGGCCGACTCCCCTGTTGGCTCGTGCAATCTGCGCAAGGAATACACCTTTGATACATTCATCGTTGGCAACAACAATTCTCTTGCTTACGCCGTGGCCAAAGAAGTTGCCACCAACCCGGGTGTACGCCACAATCCCCTTTTCATCTACGGCGGCGTCGGCTTGGGCAAAACTCACCTTGCTCAGGCCATCGGCAACGAACATCACCTCTCAAACCCCAAGACCAAAATCGTCTATGTCTCCTGCGAGACCTTTACCAACGACTTCATCAACGCCATCGCCACCAAGAAAATGAATGAGTTTAAGCGAAACTACCGCGAAGTTGACATCCTGATTGTGGATGATGTTCAATTTCTGTCCTCCAAGGAAGGCTCTCAGGAGGAATTTTTTCACACCTTCAACTCACTCCAACAGAGGTCGCGCCAGATTATTCTCACGGCCGATAAGATTCCCAAGGCAATCCCCGCCCTCGAAGGCCGGCTAGCCAGCCGTTTTGGCGGGGGAATGGTGGTTGATGTTCAGCCGCCAAATCTCGAGACGAGAATGGCCATCCTAACCGGGAAATGCCGCGATAAGGCATTCACCCTACCTGAGAACGTTATCGAGTATGTCGCCCGCAATATCCCTTCGAACATTAGAGAGCTAGAGGGGGCCCTCAACCGGTTAATGACCCACTGTCAATACAACCACATCACACCGAGTGTTCAGGTTGCAACTGAAGTCCTAAAGGATATGATTAGCTCAAGCAATCACATTGTAGATTCCGCCGAGATAATCTCGGCAGTTTGCAAACATTTTGGCATCACCAAGGAAGAAATTCTCGGTAAAGGCCGCCAAAAAGAGCTTGCGCTCCCTAGGCAGATTACAATTTTCTTAATCAGGGAGAATACCAATAAATCCTTACCCGAAGTTGGCAAAATTATGGGGGGAAAGGATCATACCACCATTCTTTACAGTGAGAAAAAGGTTCGTGATTTACTTGGTACCGATGTCGACATTAAGTCTGAGATTGAGAAGATTCGACACGGGCTCTTTTCTACTTTGAGTTTAAATAATAATTAATCGTAGTAATAAGCATGTTAATATTGTGGATAGAACCTTGTCAGCCTGTGGAAAATCCTGTGGATAACTTTGTCCAAAGCTGTGGAAAACTCGGCCCAAATATGAGGAAAACCAACTTATCCCCAACATTATTCAATATTATTAACAACTTATCCACAGGCCCTGTGGATAACTAAGACAAAAGATAAGTAAAAAAGGAGAATGCTATGAAACTATCCTGCTCAAAAGACGATCTCGCCCGCGCCCTCTCAATCTGCGCCAAGATGGTCAAGACAAGGGTCACTCTGCCGGTTCTATCCAATATAATGATTGCCAGCGACAAGGATAGAATCAAGCTTGTGGCCACGGATTTGGAATCTTCGGTCTCGGTGTGGATAGATGGCAAGATCGATGAAGAAGGCGCCATAACCCTGCCGGCTCGAACCTTTCTCGAATACGTCCAATCGGCCGGCGGCGCCACCATTAAAATCGACGTTGAAAATCAAGACGCAAGGTTAATTGGCGAGGGGAACAACGCTACTATCAAAGGTATCGCCGCTGATGAGTTTCCGGTCATCGCGCCGATCAAAAACGAAAATCCGTTCCAAATCGAGGCCAACACCTTGAAAGAGGCCATTTTGTCGGTCTCATCGGCCGCAGCTCTGGATGAAACCCGACCGGTTTTGGCCGGATTGCTTTTTGTTGGCAAAAAGAGCCTCAAGATCGTGGCCACGGACAGTTATCGTCTGGCCGAATACACGCTCAAACTAAAATCCCCCATTGAATTCCAAGCCATCCTCCCGCAACGCACGGTGCTTGAGCTGGCCAGGATTTTGCCCCAAGACAGCACACCGGTGGAAATTTCTTCAGGAGAGAATCAGGTTAAGTTCTCCTGTGGCGATATTTTCTTTCTCACCAGACAGATCGAGGGTAATTTTCCCGATTATGAACAGATTATCCCTAAAGATTTTGTTTATCAGTTTAATGCGCCCAAGGAGAAGTTTATCGAAGCACTTAAGGTGGCCAACATCTTCGCCCGAGAATCGGGCAACAACATCAAGCTTGAGGGTGCCGAATCAAAAGTGCTCCTGAGTGCGGTTTCAGCCCAAACAGGGGACTCGCAGGCCACGGTGAACGCCGTCACAACGGGTACGGGACTGACAATATCGTTTAACGCCAAGTTTTTGCTTGACGGCATTAGCGCCATTGGCAAAGAGGAGATTAAGATGCAGTTTTCCGGCCCCCTCAGTCCCGGGCTTCTAACGGGGGAAGGTGATTCGAGCTTCAGGTATGTCATTATGCCGCTTAGGTCAGAATAATTTGTGTCTTTATATGTATGCCTTTCCTCTCGTCATTGCGAAGCAGAGCGGTAGCGGCGCTGCGGCAATCTCTGCACCCGTAATTCACTAAAATATGATCAAGCAAATTAAGCTACAAAACATTCGTGTTTTCCCTAATAACACGTTTGAGTTTGACCCCGGTGTCAATCTGGTTATCGGTCCCAATGGCGCCGGCAAAACCACGATCCTCGAGGCCATAACGTTTTTTGCTTTTGGCAAATTCTTCTCGGTTAGCCCCGATTCGATGGCCGTCAGCGATACCGAGTCGGTTGGTCGGCTGGAGGTGCTGACGGATAAGGGTAAAGCTTCGGTGGCCATTACGCCCAAGGAGAAAATCGCCAAAGTCTATGATAATAAAATCCCGAACTCGCAGCTCATCGGCTTTGAGAAGGCGGTGCTGTTTAACCCGGAAACGGTTGAGCTGATTTGCGCCTCGCCGGATGTCAGAAGACGAGAGATAGACCTGATTATTGCCCAAAACAACCCTAATTTTGTCATAGAAACACTACAATATAGGAAGGTCCTCAAACAGCGAAACAGTCTTCTCAAAACTATCGCGGCCAAACGCGCCGGCGAAGAGGAGCTTGAATTTTGGGACAGTCAGCTCCGAGAGCTTTCTCTCAAGATAGTCGGCGAGCGCAAAGCTTTTTTGGATGAGATTAACGGGAGTATTAGCCAGATTCACGGCAAATTCTCTTCGAGAAAAGGGGAGCTAAAGATTATTTATCGCGATAGTGCCGATTATGATCGATTTCAGGAGGCGTTGCAGGCCATGCGCGAATCGGATATTGCCGGCGGTTCAACGTCCATTGGCCCTCACCGTGATGATTTTTATTTTGAATTTAACGGTCGGTCGTTGCGCGATCACGCCTCCCGCGGCGAACAGCGCTTAGCGGCTCTGGCGCTCAAGCTGGAGGAAGTTGAATATCTAAGCGCGCCGGATTGTCAGCCGCTTCTCGTCCTGGACGATGTTTTCTCCGAGTTGGATGAGGGCCGGCGTACAGCCCTAACCGGGGGATTAAGGGACAAAAAGAACCAAATTATCATTTCTGCCACTGATGACCAGATGATTCCTGAGAGTCTTAAACAAAATGCGCATCTGATTAATTTATCCACAGCAAAGGAGCCCGATGAGTGGTGAACCTCTATCCGAAATCCTTGCGCGCCGGATTGCCAATAAGGGACTGTCGCGGGTTGTTGAGGGCGCGCGGGTTTGCGGTGTGGCTCAGGCATTGTATGAGGGCGAGTTTGAGCCGATCAGTTTCCGCCACGGCTGCCTTAAGATCCGCGTCAGTTCGGACGCCAAGGCTCATCTGATTCGTCTGCAACAGAAGAAAATTTGCGCTCGACTGAATGCGGCGCTTAAAGCTGAGATGGTTTCTCGGTTACTATTTGAAATCCACTAAGTAATTTAGTTCTTTTTTCCGCACAAGTGCGGTCAGCGGTGCGAGCTAAAGCTCGCGTTATTTGTAGGGGCCAGGGAATCACGAGAGTGGAGCTCGTGATTGGATCTTACACGCATAGAGAATTCTGGAGTACCACCTCCCCTTAAATAAATTGAAATAGTTAGGCTGAAGTTCCACCCTTCAGCCCCCACGGCACGCTTAATACAAAGAGAAAATGTAAGAGAATTCTGGAGTACCACCTTCAGAACCCACTGCATGCTTTAATACAGGGAAGAAAATATAAACAGTCATTGCGAGTGACCATAGGGAGCGAAGCAATCTGTGTCAAAATGAGATTGCTTCATCCGCCTATCGCCGGACTCGCAATGACGGGCGAGGGTCGCTTGCAGTGACACATTGTCTCAATTTATTGAAAATTATAAATTGCAAATTGATCATTTATATGTAAACTCGGCTTGACATTTGGCCGAGTTTTTGGTATAGTGCGCTCTTCATCGTGAGAGCCACGATGACGAAGTTTGACAAAGATTACCCTCCCTCCCGCTCGTGCCTTGTGCACTTGTAGCCGGGGGAGGTTCACATAACGGCAAAATCGGCCCGTCTTGTATGAGGCGACCGGTTGCCGTGGCCCACCAGAGGGGCCGTCCCCGCCACAAGGCGGAGAAAGGAGCGTGCGAGATGAAACTCGCCGCTTCAATCGCTCTGGCCGTCCTGCTCGTGGGGACGGCCCTCATAACCCCAGCAGCAGCTGCACCGTTCAGCAGGCGTGTCGCGCTGGAGCCGACGGTCGTTGTGACCGTCGAAGGCTCCGCGTGGCGGAGCCTGGCGCAGGCGATCGGGGTCCCATGGCCCGAGGGGGCCTGGGAGGTCGCTCCGCTGCCGACGCCTTGCGTCGGCCAGATGTATGGGGGAGCGTGGGGCCAAACAGGCTCCCAGCTCCTCCAGCTCCAATCCGGCGGTTGGCGGCGGTTCGAACCCGCCGCGTCTGGCGGCGCCCTCCCCGGTGTCCTCAACCTTTCCCCAGAGGGCGTGGTTATCCACGCCGAAAAGGGGGAACGCGGTGAGGCGTTCCTGTTCGTGGGCTCGTGCCCGCGGGCAGGAATGAACGACGTCGCCCTTGCGGGGGTTCTCGACGCTGCTCTTAAGAGCAGCGCGGACGGGACCCCCACCGACTTCTGGCGGTCGTTCGAGGCGGCGGTGGCCGGCACGGCCACCGGCAAGACCGCCAGGCGGGCGTTGACGGCGACGCAAGCGTTGGCCGACAAGGCCGGCTTGGCTCTCGACGATGACGGCAACCTCGTCGCCAAGACTTCGGACAAAGGCTCGGCCGCTCCCAAGGGCGGCCCCGGCTTCCCGCCCGCGACGGCGGACCAGACTAAGACGCCTGACGGCACCACTGAGGAGTCCTCGGAAGAGCGCCCTCAGCCCGTCACGGTTAGGGCCACTCCCCGGAATCGGCCGCCCGCCTGGCTCCTGCCAGTCGGGCTTGTCGTCTTCCTGCTCGGGTTTGTCGCGGTGCTTGTCGTAGACAAGAAAAAGCGCGCCAAGCAAGCCGCGCGTGTCCGCGCGGCGAAGAAGAAGCGCGAGGATGAGGCGGCCGCTGCCGCCGCCTCGATCGAGATCATGACCGAGGACGGTCCCCCACCAGCAGCGCCTGGCGCTGCTGGGGATCCATGGGCGATGGGTGAAGACGACCTAGATGTCTTCGCCCCCCGTCCGGCCCCCGGCGCCGCGGCGCCGGGGGACGATCCCCCTCCCCCTCCCCCGCCTACTGCGTAGGCGAGGCACCCCTCCCGGACGCGAGCCGCGTCCGGGAGGTACTCTCTCACGGCTCCCCAAGGGAGCGGCACGGAACTCGCAAGAGTCACCGACCGCTCCCTTCTGCGTTTATAGGGGTTTTGTAAAGGAACAGAAGGGATATAATGATAAATTTGCAATTTATAATTTTCAATAAATTGAGACAATGTGTCATTGCAAGCGAATGACTACTTGTATTCTCTCTTTCTTGCATTAAGCGTGCGGTGGGTTCTGGAGGTGGCACTCCAGAATTCTCTCGCAGAGGCAATCATGTTTTTGTATTTGATTCGTATCTCTTTGTATCCAGCGTGCAGGGGTAGGGGTTGTAGGGGCCTAGGGGGCTGCTTCGCAATTAAGCCACCTGGCCCCTACAAATAAACGCGAGCTTTAGCTCGCATTCCTGCCGCACTTGTGCAAAAAAGAAGGGATAGGTTGCCACAATGACTAGAAGGGGGCATGCAACGGCGAGAGAAAAGCGGCAAGGCCTTGCGATTTTTGATTATTGATAATCTTAGGTGCTATAATCTTTTGTAAAGAGGATCAAGTATGGCAGCGGAGGGGATTTCGCACAATCCGGGTTTTGCTGTGACGGGTAGTCCCGAACGTTCTATCGGTTTTGTTGACTATCGCGAACAAGCATCTGCGACCAAGCAGGAGCAAGGATCCGAGCCGGATATTGAAGCAATTAAGACCAACGCCTTAGCCCAAGAGCGTCTATCTTTGGTGCGGGGCAATCTGGCCGAAGCGCGCAACGCGCGCGCAGAAACGTTAGCGGACAGGGATCGAGATCCTTTGAATGGCGAAAAAGTAAGGAATGGTCTGTTTTTTTGGCGGGCGATTCGACGCAAAGTTTTGTCGACGTTTTCCGATATAACCAATGCGCAGAGCGATCTGCACAAAGCTGAATCAAAGGCGGCGCAAGATATGGCTAGCGGCGAAAAAGCAGCTGGGCGAGAAATGATTAACGCGGCGGTTGAGGGTTTTATTCAGGCGAGCCAGGGCAGCTACGCGCAAGAGAATAAAGAACTGATGAAGTTGATCGCTGATCGGTATGGCCTGGAAAGCACGCGATCGCAATCGACTAACGCGACGCTGGACAAAATCAAGGCCGGCATTAGCGCCAATAGTTATCTGACCAATATGGTGATTGGCGCCACTTTTAGAGTGTGTTTCCGTGGTTTGGCCCACGTTGGGGGCCTGGGCGGGGCAATGCTGACCAGCGGAATCTACGGCGGCGTCTCGCAGGGAATCAAGGAAGGCACCCGTCTGCGCCGAGAGGAGCTGGGTGCGACCAAATGGCAAGAACAGCTTGACAGCGTTGAGTCTCCAGGGCAAAGATTAGCACTGGCCAGGGGAATCATCGAGGACAAAGACTCGTTTAATAGATATTTTGGCGGCGACAGCACTCAGGCATTTGCCTTTTTTAATTATTATCAGACCCTCCTAAAAGATGCGGGTACGGCTGGGATGGCGGAGGGCGTCCCAGATGAGATCAAGAATGAGCTAGAAAAAATTCTCAAAAGCAAAAAATATTGGGAAAATGTTTTGGGTGCTGCTGGCAAAGGGGCGGCGATAGCGGCCGCTTCGGCCGCCGGTGGCTATGCGGTGGCGCATATTATAAGCGGTATTTTTCATCCGGCAGCGGCGCACGCACAAGGTAGCAGTGTGACTGAACCACCGGCCCAAGGCCCAGGTCGTCTCGGTGTTCCGACAACCGCGCCGGAAGTGCCGGCCGCTCCACACGCCATTCCGTGGCGCATGGGAGAGGGCGGCCACGCGCGGCTGGAGATCGATCCTGGCACACATGTTTTTCACGAGGCGCCTAATCAGTACGCCGAGGTTGTAGTTGGAGACAAAGGAGCCTACGGCACCGAGGGAGCATCTCCCGAGGAAGTGGCGCGTGAGATTGCCAAAGCGATCACCCACAATGAGGATGGCACGAAAACTTTTGAAATGACCCATGAACAGAGCCAGCAATTCGAGGGTCACATCACCCGATGGCTGAAGAATGAGAAAGGGCTTCATTTTGTTGATAGACAGGTTGTGCCTGTCCCTGCAACTGAGGTGAACGCGGCTCTCCAGGCGGCCCACATAAATTCGGTTGATAGCGGCGCAGCTGACGCGTCTGCCGCCGTTGCGGCTCCCGCTGGTGGCCCAGGCGTCCCTGCCGCCGCACCACCTGCTGGCATAGTTGATCCAATGGCTCCTCCGGGAGCCAGAGTCGCGCCGGTTCCGTCCGGTGGTCCTCGTGCGGCCACATCGGGCGGGACAGACAGCACTTTACCTCCTTCTGATCAAGCTAGAGTTGGTCCGAGAATAGATACGTCTGGCGGCTCAACCGCAGCGGGAGTTGTAGCTCCCCATGAGGCTCATGGTGCTCCGGGCGCAACAACTGGCGGACAGGACAGTACACTGCCTCCTCCGGAACAGGCACCTTCAAAACCGATTGATACTGGGAAGAGTAGCGCTGCCGCTCCGGCAGCTAGTGCCTTGGCTTCACGCGGCGGTGTTGGTACTTCTCCCGCTGGTGGCATAGTCGATCCAATGGCTCCTCCGGGAGCCAGAGTCACGCCAGTTCCGTCCGGTGGTTCTGGCACCTCAACCCCGGATACTCATGGTGGCTCGGGTGGTGAAGGCCCCGTGAGTCGCGGCGCTGCGGTTCAGACTCCAGACACCCACCGTCCAGGCGATTCCGCCACGCCGTCTGCCAAAGGTTGGACGGAAAGTTCGTGGTTCAAGATATCTACGTCTGTTGCAGGTCTTGCGGTATTTACCGCAGTATGTTGGCGCACTATTAAAAAGAAACGCGAAAATGAAGTTGAAAAATCAAAGAAAGAAGATGAACCAAAATTAGTGGGCAGCAGTACTGCCACGGGTCTGGCGTCTCCAGCTGCTCCAGCTGACGCGTCTGGCGCTGCTCCTTCTGAGCAAGCCGCAGCTGATGCTATTGAATTTGAAGAAATTGTGGGGGGTCACGCTGACGAAGCTTCTCCGGAGCCGCCCGCTGACTCTCCGGCAGAACCCGGCTCAGATCAAGCGGCAGTCGGTACGCCTGAGGCAGTGCCTGGGCCTGTCGAGGGCAGTTATGATGATTTGAAACAAAGGGCGTTTGATGAGAGTGAGGCTGGAAGATATAAAGAGTCTCTCGAGCTATATCTAGAAGCTGAGGGAGTGATGGATGATGCGATTGAGCCTGCCCGGAGAGAAAGTTTATATATTAATATCGGACACTGTGCTTTAAACGCATATAGTAAATCCGATCCGAAAGACCCCGGTTTTCTAACCACGGCGATAGAATATTTTGAAAAAGCTATTAAAGATGGTGATTCTATAGGTTGGCATGTCAACGTTCTCGAGAGGTTGGGCTTTGCATATTACCGTTTGGCCATGAACGAGACGGGTGAGTTGAAGGCAGGATACCTCCAAAAATCAGAGGAATACCTCGCCGGGTACTTGGAAAAAGAGAAAAAATCAGGTCCTGCCAAACATGCTGGCCAGGGTTTATTAAAGGTTTTAGAAGAACAAGGCAGAGACGATGAGTATATCAATAAAGTGAAGGAAAGATTTCCTCACGCATTTTCCCAAGCGCAGCCTAGTGGTGAGCCACCGGCTGACAGTGGAGACGGCTCATCGAGCGAACCTCCGGCAGGGTCCGGTTCAGCTGCGCCGGTTCCGGCTGCTGGTGAAGCCCCGCCTGCGCCACCTGCAGGTTCGCCACCAGTTGAAGCAGCTACGGCCGAAGCAGCCCCCGCCAGAAGAGGTGTTCGTGCGATGGTGGGAGGAGTTTGGTCGCGCGCGCGCGAAAGTGTGGCAGAGAGAGCGGCCAATAAGCAAGACGCTATAAAGAATAAAGAATTTCTCGAGGGCAGATTTAAAGAAGAAAAAGACAAGGGCCTCCACGCTTTTTTTAGGGGCAGCATGGTTTTGGGGGATAGCAAAGATAAGGCCTACCCGATTCTAATCCGGGGTTTTGATGGAAATTTGAAGCATTTGCTTAGCAAAGAGGAGATTGACGAGATTAAATTTGAGGAACCCGTTACTAAGGGACATGTTTTGGAAATTAAGTTGAAGCTTAATAAGGGTGAGTATGATTTATCCGCGACTGATGAAGCCGAACCTGTTCAGTTGGCAAATAAATATCCACGTAATCGAGATGCCGTGCGTGTGGCCGCAATATATGCAACGGCGAGACAAGATCAGCAAGCTTTCAAATATAGGGATCGTTACAGAGAAATTGGGAGTAACGAAGGTGGACTTACGGAAGAACTGCTAAATTCGGCCAAGGGTTATATCGACAAGGGCGATTATGTGGCTGGTTGGAATCTGGCACGTGGAGCTGCAAGGAATGAGAAAGATAACCCGCAGCAGGCGGCATTAGCGTCTTTGTATATGGCTGCGGCGATGTGTCTGAGAGGATACGGTTCGGCGGGAGAAGAGGGTGAAGACCTAGAGATGCTTATAGGATCTGAAATTGACGTTGTATATCGCAGTGATCCAAAGGTCATTGAAAGAGAGAAAGATTGGCTAACCGCGCATGAGCTATGGGAAAGATTTTCCCGGGCAAAGGAAGGTGACGGCCAACCTCCCGCTCCAGAACCATCGCAACCACCGCAGAGTCCTGCCGGTGGTGAGGGCGAGCAGCCTCCACCAGCACCACAGGGTCCCGCGGGTGAACCGGATGCGCAAGGTGGCGAAGCTGGACCAGCAGAAGGTGAATCTGCTGGCGGCGAGCAGCAGGATCCGGTCCAGGCAGAACAGGTGGCGTCAGGCCGAAGCGAGCAAGAGACCCAGCAATTCTTAGAGGAGAATGAAAGGCTGATTAAGGCGGGGAACGCGCAGGAGGCCTACGATAGGTTAGATGAAGCTTTAAAATTAGAAAATGGTAACAGCGACAACGGGCCACTCCATTGGCAAACGGGCAGTATAGCCTTATTCAATCTTGGAGACTACGAAAATGCGGTGGCCCATCTTAAGCAGGCCGATCGACCCGTTGAGCCGCAGTTTATGGGCATTTTGGAAAAAATGGCCGCCGGTGATTTTTCAGGGGCCTTAGAAAGTTTCAAATCTGCAAAAGTGCCAAAGGACGCTACAGAATTAAAAGTTTATTATGGTCTTGCTGCTATCATTTGTGACAGATTGGATGATGCCACAGGAGCAAGAGAGTATTTGGATAAGGTTGGTCCGGCTTCGGAGCTGTTTCGATGGGAAAGGCTTGATGAAGTGAGGAATAAATTTAATTCACAATCCCCAGTCCAAGCACCTACGGACACAGATGGCCCATCTCCAGCTCCGTCAAATGGTCCATCTGGCGGCGAAGGCATAGTTATAGATAATGATGACCTTCCTCCCGGACCACAAGTATTAGATGTCAAGGTTGATCCTGAGGATGATGCCCCGGATGCTTCTAGGGCTACGACACGAAGAGACATTCCTGTGAATGAGGAAAAATTACAGGCTATGCGAAGAGACAACCCCCCGGTTGAACGTCGTCCCGAAAGAGCAGATCCCCTAGGCGGATCTATGAGTCTGCTGCGCCGTGAGGCAGAAGCGGTTGGGATGGGGATTAAGTTGGACGGGGCGGTGATTGCTTTCAATCAAAGAAATTGGCGGACGGCTTTTGATGGCTTTTTGGCAGTTGAGACTGTTGGCAGAGAAGGCGATGTAATTACAAATAAGACCATTCTAGATGAAAGGATTGCCGAATCTGCTCTTGAAGCGGGCAAGTCGGAGAGCAGACCAGATGAGAAACGGCGCTTGATCGAGATTGCGATACCCCGTCTGGAGCGTTTGTCAGGGCCCATCCCTGGCAATCTGCCGCTACTGGCCGAGGCTTATCTTGAGCTATCCCGTTTCTCTGACGCTGAGGCAAAAAGAGAACTTTGCGCCAAGGCGGTCTCGACTGTGGACGAATTTGTTAGATTTACGGGTGCCGATCCCATGAAACAGAGCGACATTGATCAGCTGATGCTTGTTGAGGCATATGCCGGTGTTGGCAACAGAGCGGAAGTTGACAAAAGACGCAACCAGATTATGCAAAATGGATCAGCGTACGATCGCGCTAGATTAGTTGAAATTTTAAAAGGTCAATAAACTGGAGGGGAAATGACAGACGATTATTATCAGCCTACAGCCACTGATACACCGGCTACGCCGGCATCGGTGCCAACAGATGACGGGGCGACAAATACTGCCAACGAGCAGGATGCGCTCGAGCAACTAAGTCACGAAGATGCCGAGTCGATCGTAAAGAAGACGACGGACTCGATCGTGAGCGCCCTTGGACTTGAAGGGGCCAGCGAAGAGCAAAAAAAACAAGTTGTCGAGACTATCAGCCAGCGAATCCTGACAGCCATCCTTAAGTCGATTATATCCAATGCGCCTGTGGAACAGACCAAGCCTTTGGTTGAAAAAATTGCCAACGACACTGTCAATGAACAGGACGTCGAAAAGATTATAAATGAAACCCTGGGATTGCTCGAAAAAGTGCAAAACGAAGTCGGGCTACTGTACGAAAAAATGCTTGAAGAGGGCAGGGATGTGCTCGAAAAAATTACGACTGATAATTCGCAGACACCTGTTGCTCAGAGTGATCCTATCGCTGCTCCAGTATCGGTTGAAAAGGAAATTATTGATATGCTGAAGAGCACCGGCAAGACTATCGACCAAAACACCGTTGCCGAAGCGGTCTATCAGGCGAGAATGAATAACAAATTGAGCCCCGATGTTCTCGTAGAGAATCTTTCGGAGCAAGAACGCCAAGCAGAGCTGGCTAAGTGGGATTGGAACAAGGCTGGCGAGATCCTCGCCGATGAGAACATTAAATATTAATAGATTACAAAAACACTGCACTTGTTGAGATCATCTTGTTTTTTCTAACAGGCCTTATTAGATGAGCGAGCCAAAGCTTGCGTTACTTGTAGGGGCCAGGGAATCACGAGAGTGGAGCTCGTGATTGAATCTTACACGCGAGAGAATTCTGGAGTACCACCTCCAGAACCCTTCAGCCCCCATGGCACGCTGGATACAAAAAAGCAAATAAAAACAATGCATCATTTATTGTAAATTGAGAACTAAAAATTTCTCTTCGTTGTGCCATGTGCCAAGGCGGGTGGTATAATTACGTTGAGCCTAGAAATGATTTGCGCAGTGTTTGCTGGCGCGAAGCTTTTGGAGGTTGAAGAGAGTTAGATGCAATATAAAGTACCGCAAAACATTGATCTTGAAGACCGCATTGTGGGGCCGTTTACGATGCGCCAGTTTATCTACATGCTCGCCGGTGGGGCTGTAATTTACGGTTGGTGGAATTTCGCCAACAGCTACACTCAGCCGCCGCCGATGGCAATTTTTTTACCCCTGGCGGCGCCACTTGGATTTTTGACCCTTTGTTTCACATTGATCAAGATTAACGATCGCCCGTTCGAGGTTTTTTTCTTAAGTCTGCTGCGTTTTTTGTTTTCGCCCAAAAGAAGAATGTGGCAGGAAGGATATATCGGCGATAATGTGATCATGCTTGATAAAGACGAACGGCCCAAGGACGACGGCAATGACCTCAAAAAAGCCATTAGTCTTGATGATCTGTCAAAAACCCTTGAGCAACAAGCCGGCAGCATAAAGGCTCAGCAAGCTCCAGCCGCACCAGCCAAAGGGTCAGTGCCGAAAGCTCCCCCGGCTTCTTCTGGTGCCGCTACGCCGCCTGCGGCAACGACTCCTGCATCGAGCGCACCCACGGCTACCACTAGCCAAGATCAAGTAGCCAAAACGGGGCTTAATTTGTCGGTGGCTGACGTTAAGGGCGCGGCCGAAAAACAGGCCCAAGCGCAACTCGCCCCGCACAAACCGTCCAAAGGTTTTTTGGGAATTTTTAAGTAGTCTGTCAAAAGACGTCGATAGGAAAATAGGATAGAATAAGAGAATGGCCAATCAACAAAACAATTCAAAAACGAGCACCCAGCAACACGTTCCGTTTTCGGCCATCTACGACGATGTGGTTGTGACCAAAAAGGGGCAATTTTGCCAGATAATTATGGTCAATTCGGTCAATTTTGGCCTTAAAAGTGAAGAAGAACAAAACGCCATTATTTATCAGTATCAATCTTTTTTGAATTCGCTCACTTTCCCAATCCAGATTATCATGCACTCCAAGCGTCTCGATTTGACGAATTACATTAAAGATTTGCAAAAAAGGATTTCGCAGGAACCAAATGAGTTAGTACGTTACCAGATTCAAGAGTATAGCGATTTTGTGCAAAAGTTAATATCGATTGCAAACATTATGGACAAGAAGTTTTTCATTGTCGTGCCGCATATTTTGCCGGCCACTGAACTCTCTGGCGGCGGATTTTTTGGCGGCATGTTTGGCGCTTCCAACACCCATTTGCACGTTCCGCTTAAGAGATTTTTGCAGATCAAGGAGGAGATGGTGCAAAAAAGCAATGTCGTGATTTCCGGTTTAGCCTCGATTGGTATAACTTCCCAGACACTTTCGACCAAACAGATAATCGAATTATTTTACAAAACCTACAATCCAGAGGAAGCCAACCGGGAAAATCTGGGCGAAAACATTGACGCTATCGGCGTGGAAGAAAACCCGCAAGCGCCGCAGATAAAAGATGCCAAGGAGCCAAAATAATGGGATTATTTTCTAGCCCCAGGGACAAGAAGCTGAAGCAGGTTCAAAAAGAGGTCGAGAAATCTTCGGCTTCGATGATTGATTTTCTCTCCCCGGCCAGCTTTTTGACGACACCAAATTATCTGCAGGTGAATGATCTTTTCGTCAAAACCCTTTTCGTTTACTCATATCCGCGTTTTTTAAACACAAACTGGCTTTCGCCGGTTATTAATTATGATATTTCGATGGATGTTGGCATGCACATTTCGCCGCTTGATTCGGCAATTTTCATGGATCAAATGCGCAAGCAAGCCGGTCGGCTCGAGTCAACTCGCGAGATCGAACAAGAAAAGGGTCTAGTCCGCGACCCGCAGCTTGATTCGGCCATAGGCGATATTGATCAGCTGCGCGAAGATTTGACCAGCGGTCAGCAAAGAATTTTCAAGATCGGGCTGTATTTCACGATTTACGCTAAAAAGATCGAAGAATTGAACGAGATGACGGAGCAACTGACTTCGACTTTAGGCGGCCTGTTGGTCTATACTAAACAATCGATTTTTCAAATGGAACAAGGCTTCCATTCGACACTGCCCCTGGCAGAAGATGAGCTGCAGGTTACGAAAAACCTTGATACTAATTCGCTTTCGACTACCTTCCCATTTGTTTCGGCTGAGCTAACTTCAAACAAGGGGATCTTGTATGGAATCAACCGCCACAACAATTCTTTAATCCTTTTCGATCGGTTTGATTTGGAGAATGCCAATCAGGTTGTTTTTGCTAAATCCGGCGCGGGTAAGTCCTATTGCGTTAAGCTTGAGGCTTTGCGGAGCCTCATGTTTGGCACCGACGTAATTGTGATCGATCCCGAGAACGAATACCAAGCGCTTTGCGAAGCTGTTGGCGGGGCGTTCTTTGACTTCTCGCTTAATTCGGATAAGCGCATTAACCCCTTTGATTTACCAAAAGTTGGCCAAGGCGAAGATGGCGGCACGGTTTTGCGCACTGCGACTACGGATATAAAAGGTCTGGTCGCCTTGATGGTCGGTGGAGTCACACCAGAAGAAGATGCGATTTTGGACAAGGCAATTTATGACACCTACGCCCTGCGAGATATAACCGAAGATCCGGCGACACACGCAAATCCCACGCCTCTGCTGCAAGATTTGCAGGGTGTTTTGCAGAACACGGTTGGGGCGGAAAGTTTGGTCAGAAGACTGGTGAAATATACCGAAGGCACATTCGCTGGACTTTTTAATCAACCAACTAATTTTCAACTGGAAAGAGGCTTCATTGTCTTCTCGATCAGAAATTTAGAAGAGGCTTTACGGCCTCTGGCGATGTACATGATCCTTAACTATATTTGGGCGCAAATAAGATTTGAAATGCGCAAGAGGCTGCTGATCGTGGATGAGGCGTGGATTCTGATGCAATATCCCGATTCAGCCCGATATTTATATTCACTCGCCAAACGCGCCCGCAAATATTTCTTGGGTTTAAGTATAATTTCCCAGGATGTTGAAGACTTTTTAAACAGTGAGCAGGGTCGGGCAATTCTCAATAACTCCTCGATGCAAATTTTACTCAAGCAGTCGCCGGCAGCTGTTGAAAAACTGGCCGAAATATTCCATTTGACCGAAGGCGAAAAATTTCTTTTGCTTGAATCGGACGTGGGCGAAGGATTATTTTTTGCCGGTTCCAGCCATGTGGCGATCAAGGTCATTGCCTCCTATGCCGAGGACCAGATTATTACCACGGATCCAAGGCAACTCTTAGAGCAACAACAAGCGGCTAAGGATGAGAGCACGATGAAGGGCACGCCAATTGATGAGGGCTATGCGCCGCCAAGTGTCCCACCGGTGCAAAATGTACCGCCAGCCGCTCCTGCTCAGACTGCTCAGCCGCCTAGGCCTAACCCAGTTGAACAGATGAATCAGCCGCAAACTACTGCGGGCCAGCCGCCGGTGGTAGCGAGCCAAGCTTCGGTTGACGGTGTTAATATCCCTATTAACCAGCCGCCCAAATCAGTGCCGCCAGCCCCGTCAGTGTCAGTGCAGAATAACGTAAATCAACCACAATAAAATGGATGACCAGGATTTTGTCAGTCCGATAAACGAAATTGAAAGCATGCCCTCTGACGGTGAGTCTGAGGTTGAGGAAATTGTGGAGAAAAAGGCGGCGGATATGCCCCCGGCTGAGACTAAGCCCGCGACACCCACTAACCCAGTTCAAGCTCCTCAGTCCCCGCCAGCGGCCAAAGAACCAGTGGCAGCACCCGTGACATCATCAGCCGAAAAACCCCAGACTGATCCGTTGCCGATACCACCGATTGAGACACCCAAGACCCCAACGTCGGGTGCCGCTGCTCCGGCGAATCCCGCTCCGTCTGACAGCGTTCCTGCGGGAGCACTCTTCAAGAGTCAAAATGCTTCTCAGCAGCCGGAGGAGCAAAAAGAATTTTTGGATCCAACCAAAAACAAGGCGGTCATTGCCAGGCGTGGTTTCCCAAGGTGGTTGACAATTGTGCTGAGCGGTTTGGCGTTACTCCTCGTTGGCGGTTTCGCTTATTTTTGGTTTTTTTATCAGGTTGTCGTCAAAATTGAGCCGAAAGAAACCCCGGATAAAATTGTCATAAACGGTAAAGAGGTTTCTCTTGGCACGTATCGGCTGATGCCCGGCAAAAACCAAATCGAAATTAGCAAAGACGGCTATGTTTCGTACAAGGTGGAGCGCGACCTGGAAACTGGCGAGAAAATCGACCTTAATTTTTCTTTTCAAAAAGAGCTGCCGCCGACACTATTGGCGGCTCAGGCCAGTGATATTCAACGTAGCTACGATGGGACGGTGGTTGATTATAAAACAAAAGACGGCCGCTTCATGTTGGCTGTTCCAAGCCAAAAAGAGGCGGCACGAACAACCGAACTGTCGGTTGCCGGCTATCTTAATCCCAAAAAGTATTTTGTCTCCGACGATAATACGTTCGCAGTCCTGATCGACGACGAAGCCCTCAAGGTGGCCAGCTTTGTCAAATCAGATCTTATTAATCAGGTCGAGGCCAAGTTGCCGCCTGATCCTAAGAAGATTAGCGATTTCACCCTTAATCGTGGCTCGACCGTTTATGCTGCAGAGCCGAATTCAAAGATTATTTACGATCTCAAGACCGATTATGGCTGGAATTTGATATTTGCCGATCGAAACCACCAGAAATCAGAAATTATTATGGATTTAACCGGTAGCAAACTTACAAATCTAAAACTTGATTGGGGAAATAGCCCCAAGCGAGTTTTGCTTGTCGGTGGTGAGATAGGCGTTCTAACATTGTCAGACAGAAGCTATCAAAAGATCTCCGATAAGAACGATTTTGTTTCCGGCAGTTGGGGCCCGAAGGGTATCTACGGCGTTGCGCAAAATTCCGCAGGGGAAATTTTTAAGATCAAGGATAATAAGGTTGAATCAACTGGCTTTAAAACCGGTGCGGGCCAGATCGCTTGGGTGGATGAGAAAAAAGTTATCTTTTTAGACCAGGACAAGCCAGTCGTTTTTGATTTTGACACAAAGATCAAGATTAACTATGCTGAAGTAAGCGGACTTAGCGGTGCCAAGACTTTGACTGTGATAGGCGCAAAGATATTTTTTGCTGATTCAGCCGGTTTGAAAGAGGCATCTTTGACTGAAGATCCGTACAAAAAGGAGGGGTAGCTAAGTGCTGAAGAGATTATCAATAGCTTTTATGGCGATAACGCTATGTTTGGTGTTGTCCGGCTGCAGCGGTTCTTCTTCGAATACCAAAACAGCCAGCAAAGTGACGCTGTATTGGTGGCGGCCGAGTACTGACGCTGGAAACGAGACGTTGCAGGAAATCAAGTCGAACTTTGAAACGGATAATCCAAACGTCAAGGTTGAGGTCGTGACTAAAGACATCAGAACCTACTTTGATGAAGCTAGCGCCGCACTCAAGGCGCACAGCACGGTTCAGAATGCGCCCGATATTCTGTCGCTACCGGGCGAAGATCTCCCGGCGTGGACAACTGCCCTTGAGCCGGCCGCGAGTGACTTGTTTGAGGCTGATCTTACTGATAGCAAAAAGAAGACGGGCAAAACTGCCGATCAGTATGTCTCGGATCTTTTTGAGCCGGCCGTGGCAAAAACAGTCACCTTCAATGGCAGCGACGGCAAGGCGAAGGTTTATGGTTTACCGATGGCGATGGATACTTTGGCTTTATACTCAAACACGAGACTGCTAGAACAAGCCGCCGAAAATTTTGCTACTGAGTCCAAGGGGAAACTGACAGCCGAGGAGATTAAACTCAAAAAGGAAAAAATTGTTACTCCACCAAAGACATGGCAAGATTTGGCCGAGATTGTACCATATCTGAGGGTCAATAATGGCGAGAATGTGACACAATCGGCTATTGCCTTGGGTACTGCTGAGAACGTCGAAAGATCGTATGACATCATCAGTGCGATCATGATGCAAAACGGAACTCAATTGACCTCAGATGATCTGAACTCGGCGACCATAAATCAAACGCAAAATACGTCTGTGGGTCAAGTTACCCCAGGCGAGCAAGCCCTGAAGTTTTATCTGAGATTTTCTAATCCTTCCGATTCCGTCTATACGTGGAATAATAATATTTCCGACAGCAGTCTGAATGCTTTTGCTGGCGGCCAGACGGCGATGATGATTCACTATGCTTCAGCCTATAGCGTTATCGTGAACAAAGCCGCCAGTATTAAAAATTCGATTGGCGTAGCAGCTTTGCCGCAAATTGTTGATCCGACAATTCCCACAAACAGTGCGCGACTCAAGACAACGGCGAGGATGTGGGTGGAGACAGCACCGAATGCTAAGGCCGATGAAAAGAGGCGCGCCACTGCCTGGAAATTCATTAAATATATCACCACTGGCTCCGGTCCCAACACATATTTGAGCGCCATGATGCTGCCATCAGCGCTTAAAAGCCAGGCTGGGAAAGCGAAGTTTGAGGCATTCTCTAACCAAAAAACCTACGCTGATGTTTGGTACAAAGGCAGCCAGCCCGACGAGGTTGACACAGCGTTTATTAATATGATTGCTCAGTCAAGAACGGGCACATCGACCAAGGACGCCTTGGACAAGGCAAACGCCGATATAAGCACTATCTTACAAAAAAGCTTGTCGAAATGGTCTACGGCAGCTAATAGCAGTTCTGGCACAGGGGGATGAAATGAGACGCAAAAAAATAATCGCCTTAGCTTTTTTGCTCACGATGCCGGTTTTGGCTGTGGCTGAAGATGTGAACCCCGATGTCGAGCAACTTTATAATTATGTTGGCGGTTTCTATAAGACCTTGCTGCTGCCGCTTGGCTCGATCCTAGCTGGTTTCGTCATTATGTGGGGCGGCGTGACATATGCGATGAGCGCGGGAGATGCTAGCAAGGTCGGTAGAGCTAAAGAACTGATTGTAGGGGCAATTTCCGGTGAAATTTTGCTACTTTGTGCCTGGGCGATCGTTAAATTGATTAAATGAATATAAACACGATTCTACAAATTTTTGCCACCAAAGCCTATGCGGCCAGTGTCGATGAGCTTATCGGCCAATATGATCCGACACCCGATCTTGATTCATTGATTAATAGTCTTCTGAACAGGATCCCGGTTTATCTAGGTGCATTGGCGATTATCGCGCTGCTGATTGCCGGAGTGAAATATGCTTTTGCCTACGGCGATCCGGCTAAGGAAGTCCAAGCGAAGAAAAGTATCGGCTGGACGGTGGTGGGTATTATCGCTGCTTCGTCGGTGATGATCTTAATAAAACTCGCTTTGTGGTTTGTTAAGCCAAGCGTGGGATAGGAAAAATGGCATTATTCGGGCTAGATTTAGGTGGGTTGGAAGAGACACTGAATAAAGCAGTTATTAACTCTGGTAGTACCAGGAGCAGCAGTCCTAGTGAGACCGCATCCACGATCGGGACCAGTCTCTACGGCGGTCTGAGTAGCTGGTTTCAAAAAAGTGTTTTTCCTCTGGTAATGACAATCCTCGTGTTTGTAACGATTTTATTTGTTTTCTATGGTTCGTATCAATATTTCACCGCCTACGGCAACGAAGCCAAGGCTGAATCGGCTAAAAAAACCATTACCTTCGCCATCGTCGGTTTTATAATCGCGATCCTGGCGTTTTCGATCTCAACCTATACTCAAAGAATTATTATCAAGAAGGAATACGAAAATGGTGTTGCTGTGCCAGTTGAAGAAACGATAACAGCGGATACCTCGGCAGCGCAGCCGTGGAATTCTGACTTTGTAAAATAAAAAAATGGCTATTAATATTGGCGATTTAATTAGTCCGATTCAAGGCACAACTCAGCCGGAGTTTAATGCTTTGGGTCAGATTAAAACCGGCTATATTACGCCGGACTATATGATTTATCGTTTTATCAGTGTCTTGATTTGGGTCTTTTCCTTAGCGGCAATTCTTTTGTTGCTCTACGCTGGGGCCACCTATGCCACGGCCGGGGGCGACCCGGACAAAGCCATGAAGGCCAAGAAGATGCTCATTGGCACAATTGTGGGAATCTTGATTTTCTCCGGCGCATATTTAATTTACCGAACCACAATCAAGGTGATTAACACAACTGGCTCGAATGCGGCAGAGACGATACTAAATGAGCCGGCTAACGAAGGTATCACCAATGGCACCGAAGTTCCCAGCAGTGCCCAAGGCGGAACAGGTGCATCAGCACCAACGACAAAGCAAGATAGCACGGGGGCGACCACAAAATAGTGATACGAAAAAACAAATTTAAATCAGGTGTGCAAGTTGGGGTACTAGCTACCTCTATACTTGGTTTAGCCCTGATCGCTCTCGGTGTGGGATTTTTTGCCCCGACCGGTGAGCAATCGAAACTCGCCTACGACGGTAATTTGTGGTGTGTCTCTAATTATTTAGAAAAAGAGCCGACCGAGTATCTCGAGGATGGTCGGCCGGCTATTGATCCATTGCTTGATGCGAACGCTGAGTGGATTAGGCGTGATCAAGTTGATGCCGATTCGGCCGAAGCGGCCATGGCAAAAGCTACTCGCGTGGGTTTTTTCGAGCGCTCAACCAAAGATGAGATGAGAGCTGCCTTGACGGGCAAAAACGAAGTTTTTTTTACTCATCATTACAACGAAGGTGCGACGATGCCAGGGCCATGTTGGGGATCCGGCAGCTCGGCAAATGCACACATAGGCTATTGGATTAACGATGCTCTTTTGTCGGAATGTTTTGGAGAAACCTTACCAGATACGGCGGCCAGTGGAGCTATATCTTCGGGTAACTGCAAAATGCGAAGCGAAACAATTAGTCTTATTGGCAAGGGTAAGGTCAGCCTGCCCTCTTCAGGCAAAATAGTTCAAGAGCAGCATCTAGTCACCAAGGAAGAAAATTTTCAGCCCACTAGCGTGAACGATAGGATTAGTAATCATTATACGATTACTGAAAAGGCAATTGGCCAAAAATACGAGCATAAAAAAGTTTGGACCCCAGCCGAAGGTGGGGGAAGCATCGGCGGGGGAAGCGGCTCGGCGCCAATGGCTGCTGTTGAGCCGTGGGTGATGAATATGTATTGGTCGAAAAAGCCTGTCGAGGGGACCAAAGTAATTATCAAAAATCCGGGGAATGGAAAAGTGGTGGTAGCCGCCGCCGGCTATGAAACTGGTCCTGCCAGCGGTGGTTATTTGCTGGGCGCTCAAGAAGAAGTGATGCAGGCGTTGGGGGCGACTACAAATGCCACTGTCGAAGTTGGTTTCGCTGCAGATCAATCTTTGCCCTATGGCCCAATTACATGCACTAGTACGGCTAAATCATCTTCCAGCCTAGTCTCGAGGATCATGGATAAGGTCACTAATTTTGTTGAAGCGATCACGACCAGCAGGGCCGAAGCGGCTGGGGAAACCATTGTGATTGATCCTGGCCACGGGAGTGTGGCTAATTCAAGATCATACGAGGGCAAAACTGAACTTGAAATTGGCTTAAAGCTAGAAAATGCTCTCAAGAAAGCGGGCTACAATGTCGTGATGACTCATACTTCAGTTGGTGAAACAGTCGGTGGAGTTAAAAGTGGAGAGAACGCTGACAACGAGGCTAGGGCAAAGATTGCTAACGACGCTAACGCTGCCCTAACCGTCCGGCTTCATTCAGATGATCGAAGCGATGACCGATACTCAGTTTTGTACCCCAATGTTAAAGGAACCGATGTAACTGGCCATACCGGGCCGAGCGATTCTTCTGTTATTACAAAGAGCCAGGAATTAGCCTCGAAAATTAGTTCGGCATTGTCTTCGGCAGGATTTAGCGGTTCAACCATAGGAGAAAATGGTGGGCTTGGAAGCAGCAGACAAATCCAAATTTTTTCGTCTCATGCGAATGCGGCGGTTGTCACTGTCGAGCTATATGGCCACGACGATCCTGATCTTAGAAAAAAATATGCTCAAAGTGAAACTCAGGACAAAGTAGCTCAGGCACTCGCAGATGGCATTGGGAAATATCTTGGGAGCAGCCCATCTGCGACTAAAAGTAAAACAAAATCGTCTGCCACCGCTAGCGCAGGCGTCATTTGCCCTACCAGCAAGCCGAGTAAAGGTGGGCCGACGGCCGGCGAGGATCAGATTGATAAGATCGCCAGCAGTATCGCAAAACAATATCCGGATACAAGCGGTGTCGGATCGGCCGGAGGGCCAGATGTGGCCACCGAGCAAATGATTGTTGAAGAGGCGATGAAATTGGCACCGGGAGCTGATGGCAAGACAAAATACAAATATTCAGTAGCTGGTCGGGGTCCGAATACTTTTGACTGCTCTGGCTTTGTTGACTACGTGCTTAAAAAAGTCCGTGCCCGTGGAGGCAACGTTGATATTAGCTCTAATATTTATACCCGCTCTTACGCCCGTGTCGGAACAGTCGTGAATCAAATAGATACATCTAAATTTACTCTATCAAGCGGCGGGGCAAAACTGCGCGCTGTCTCCGATTTGCCGACGGAGTCGCTACTTCGCCCGGGCGATATTCTATTTTTTGGCACATCGACTGCCTGTCCCGAGGGCGCGAAACAGTGCCCTAATAAAATTGGGCACATGGGAATTTATCTTGGCAACGGGAAATTTATTCATTCAACTACTTCAGATAAAGATCTGAATAAAGACTCAGCCAGCAAGGGCAACAGTACTTCTTCGCCGGCGCTTTCAGCGCATTCTGAAGGTAGCCTATACAGCAGTTATAACGGGGTCAAAATTGACTCTTTATCCGATAGCTATTTTACACCGGGGCTTTATATCCAAACAAATCGCGTTACGCATGAGATCTCGGGCGGGACCTACAACGGTCCGTGGGGAGAAACTCTCGGGTTGGGCAAGACAGCAAATCCAGGCGGATCCAGCGAAAGTATTTCTTATAGCTCTTGCCACGGTTCATCGGCCTGCCACCCGGGTGAAAGATCCGGCCACGGCGTGTACAATAACAGAGCCGATAGCAGCTCTGATCGTAAGAATTCCATCCAGGGAGATGCGATCGATGTGACTCCGTCTGATGGCATGTGCCACGCCGTTTTTGATGGGACAGCATCTTCGGGCGGGAGCGGCCGAAATAGCTACACAGTCTTGACTTCAGCAAATGGACGAGTCAAGGCCTATTACTACCACACTCTCAGCAAAAAGACGGGCGTGGCTAAGGTTGGGGACGCAATATGCAGTGTTGGCGCGGCAGATATTGGCCACATTCATTTTGAACTGCTGGTTGACGGCAAATCGGTCAATGGCGACAGATCAAAGCGTTCAAATGAAACAGCTTATATGGAATCGCTTTGGGCAAATATGAAGAGAGTCTTAGGGCTACCATGAAAAAGAAAATTTTAATTATCGCAGCGTCAGTTGTTTTAGCCGGTGTGATTTTTATGTGCCTATATCTCGGTTTGCGTAAGGATTCAACAGCCAAGATAAAGAACGTGTCCCAAGTCCAATCTGATCATAGCCGCACCGATATGGAAAAGGTCTTGGATGATCAGGGTGTTGAACAATGGGGATTTGCTGTTAAGAAGGATGGAATTTGTTTTGCCGGTGCCGATTTCTCGTTGAAATTTTACTCTTTTGACAAAAAGTCTTCATCGACGATATTAGCTGCCCAAGACGATATCGATTCGATAAAAATTGTCTCGACCGACGATTCGTGTCTTTATCAGCTTATAAAAAGTCAGTCCAGCGACCTGTATTTGTATAATAGTAATCTATCAAAGCTTGGTTTTGGTGCTGTTTCTCCCATTAAAGCCAACCTTTCGTTCTACATTTCAGACGCGGATAAATCGCCGCTAGTTCTTGATAGCTCGGGAAACAAAGTATCTGCAAGCGGAATCGGTTCAACGTCACTTTTTAAATTTGCGCCCCTGTCGCAAGAGAGCGCATTTGCAATTACCGATTATGATTTCGAGCTTCAGTTCGGAGATCTCATTTACAAGCAAAATGATAATATAAAAGTGCTTTCCAGCGTTTCGGGTGTCCTGGATCTGTCTGCCAACGCTAAAACTGCATTTTTTACTTATGATGCTGGCCGAACCATCAATGGTGTTTTAATCTCAGCCGAGGGTGACAAGATTGCTGAAATCTCGGATGTTGATCCGGCTACCATTAGAAGTGTGGCGGATGGCTATTATTTTGCCACTAAGCCAGCAGGCAAAGACAGTGGAACTAATGAGTCAAATGCAGTGACGTTTGTTTCTAACTCAGGCCAAATCAAAAACTATTTGCTCTCAGTAGATCAAACAGACAACCAATTTAATATAACAGGAATAGATTTCAGGGATGGTGCATTATATTTGCAGGAAGCGGGTACGATTTATAAGCTGGGGACATAATTTCGTCTGTACAAAAATTTGCCATCAAGATATAATTTAAAACAAGCAGGGTGTTGCATAATTTTTTTCAAAGCAATATAATTTCACTTAGCTAATCAATTAAAGGAGGAAGATGGCAGGAGCTTATTTAAAGTTAAAAGAACTCGGGCCGAAGGTCGGGTTTTCAATTCTTGCAGTTGTGATGGGAGCGACAAGGGCATACGCAGTTGATGTGACGCCCGAGCAAGGCATCCCGTTGCTCTCCGGTGATCCCGACACAGTCATTAATTCGATTGTCACCACTTTCCTCTGGATCATGGGGTTGGCTGCGATTATTTATCTGATCTGGGGTGGTATGAGCTATATAACAGCTGGCGGTGATGCAGACAAGGCCTCTAAGGGTAGGGTCGCGATCACGAATGCCGTCATTGGCATCATTATCATCGCTTTAGCGCTCGTTATCTACAGAGCCGTCATTGGCGGTCTGGGTAGAGGTGTCGTCGGAGTTCAACAGGGCACTACTAGCACTTACTAGTTTTCAGTCACTTGGCGCAACGCGCCTAACTTCTTCTTCGGTCGTAATTCCTTCTCGTACCTTTTGTAAGCCGTCCTCGAGCATGGTGACCATGCCATCCTCGCGGGCGGCTTTTTCGTAGTCGGTGACAGAACCGCTTGATTGAATTAGGTGTTCGATTTTGGGTGTGACTTTCATAGTTTCAACAATAGCTACACGTCCTTTAAAGCCGGTGCCCTTGCAGTTTTGACAATTTGCTTTTGTTGCGCCCCCGCGGCAGTTCAGACAAGTTTTTCTCACCAATCTTTGGGCGATGACGAGATTGATTGATCCTGAGAGTAGGAAGGGTTTGACGCCCATATCCAGCAGCCGAGGGATACTTGATGGGGCGGAGTTGGTGTGGAGGGTTGTCAAAACCAAGTGCCCGGTCAGCGAAGCCTGCAAGGCCGTTTCGGCTGTTTCCTGGTCTCTGATTTCACCAACCATGATTACGTCGGGATCTTGGCGCAGGGCATGCTTGAGACCGTTGGCAAAATCAAAATTTTTATCCGGTTTAATCTGGCTTTGGTCGATGCCTTCGATTCGGTATTCTATCGGATCCTCGAGCGTAATAATCTTGATCTCTGGTTTGTTAAGCTTTTGTAAAATGGCGTACAGGGTAGTTGTTTTACCCGAACCAGTCGGTCCGGTGTTGAAGATCGCGCCGTTTGGCTTCAAGATCGCTTCTTCGATTAGTTTTAAAGCATCCTCCCTGAATCCTAGCTCTTGTAGTGAAATAACCGCTCCAGAGGGATTGAGAAGTCTTAAAACAATCACCTCCCCCCAAGCGCCAGGCATGAGTGAAACTCTCACATCGACCACTTGCTGGGCGATCTGGATGTCAAAACGCCCGTCCTGGGGTTCTTCGGTGATATTGAGTTTGAGTTTGGAGAGGTATTTGATTCTGTTCTTGATGGCGGTATAGGATTGCTTGGGGATTTCTGCCACGTCTTGCAAGATTCCGTCCACTCTGAACCTTAGGCGCGATCCATTCTCAACCGGCTCAATATGAATGTCTGACGCTTCCAGGTGGATAGCCCCGGCAAAAACCATGTCTAAAATATCGGTGACTGGTGTCTGGATGATTTTTTGCCCGATATCGGCAAGGCTACTGGCCCCGGCAAACTTTGACTTTAGATCATCTTGCGAGATAACATGTCTCTCGAGTGTTTTGGGCGCTTCTTTGACAAATTCGAGCTGCGCCAATCCATATTCGACGCTTGTTTTCGAGCAAAAATATAGATAGAACTTTAGCCGCGTGGCACCGGAAAGCTGTTTGAGAAAAGGAATAAGGTTGGGATTGCTCGGACTGTCGGTGGCAACCTTAACGCCATCATTGAGTTTGAAAAATGAAACTACCCGATATTTAACGGCCTCTTCTCTGGGAACAACCGACAAAACATCCGGGGTGAATGGATAGCCAACCAGGTTAACATATGGCACACCAATCCTTTGCGACTGGTCTTTGGTCGCTTTCTCCTCTCCGGAACGAGAAAATATCTGTAAGGCCTTATCTAAATCACTCATGAATCCCTTCTCCTCTTTTTTGTCTGCGGCTCTTCCCCGTCATTGCGAGTGAGCGAAGCGAACGTGGCAATCTATGCCGAAATGAGATTGCTTCATCCGCCAACTGGCGGACTCGCAATGACACACAATAGTCACTGCGAAACAAGGCGATAGCGACGCTAAAGCAATCTCACCACATTACTATCATACCCGATCCATCGATCATTTGCCCATTCCTTGTTTCAAAATGGCCCTTCCGTTCGGAAATTGGAAGTGCGAAGTTTCACCGATGTAATATTGACAAAGACATCTGTTGTATATACAATAGATATATGAAAACAATGATGAATATTAGGACGGATAAGGAAACCAAAGAACAAGCGCAGGAGCTGGCGCGGGAATTGGGTGTGCCGCTGAGTACTATTGTGAATGTTTATTTGCGTCAGTTTATACGCACCAAGGAGTTTACTTTTTCACTTGCCCATCGGATGAGTCCCGAACTTGAGGAGACACTCGAGGAAGTAGAGAAGGATATTGCCTCGGGCAAAAATCTCTCGCCCGCTTTTGATAATGCGAAAGATGCGCTCGCCTGGCTTGACCGGGAGCTAAAAAGTGAAAATTAAGCTTCATAGGAAATTTATCAAAAACCTTCGCCTAGTTAATGATGATATTCAAAATGCTTTTCGAACTCGTCTCGAAGTTTTTATTAAAAATCCTCACGATGCTTGTCTCAAAAACCACTCCCTGCAGGGGAGGTGGCGGGGTTATCGAAGTATAAATATTACTGGAGATTTTCGGGCAGTTTATAGAGAGATTGACGGAGATAAAATCGTTTTTTCAGCTCTCGGAACTCACAGCCAACTCTATAACTAATCACTTGCATTTTAATGGTGAAATAACCGTGGCATGGTTTTGTTCTGGTCCAAGAATATCGGAATCTCATAATTTTGCAGTTTTTGGACAATTTTTTTGTAATAAGCGAAGCTGAACAGATCTCTGGATAAAGTGGCCGGAATAGGGTACTATGGGGTGGAAAATAAGATAAGAAGGAAAGGCGGATGCTATGCCAACAAAGAGAAATTCAAAAATAGAGAGAACGGTTATTTTTATAAAACCCGAATCAATTCAGAGGGGCCTGATAGGGGAGTTTGTCACCAAATTAGAAAAACGCGGCCTGAAAATGGTGGCATGCAAATTGGCTGTCCCGACTGCCGAACAGGTTGGCAGGCACTACCCTGATGACGAAGAATGGCTGATCTCATCCGGAACGAAAACATGGCAAAATTATAAAGACAAAGGCATTGACCCGGGGATGACTCCTGTCCAGCTTGCCCGCAAGACAAGAAACATGTTGATCGATCACTTTACCGATAGACCGGTTATTTTCATGGTCTGGGAAGGCCCCCACGCGGTGGCTCTGGGGAGAAAAACAGCTGGTGCTACAAACCCGCTAGTTGCCGATATTGGCTCGATCAGGGGCGATTACTCAATGGAATCTTATGAGCTTTCCGACGAACTGGGTCGGGCCATTCACTCTTTGGTTCACGCTTCAGGATCTGTCGAAGAGGCTGAAAATGAAATGAAAATCTGGTTCAAAAAGGAAGAAATTCTTGATTATGATCTCATAATCGAAGATCTGTTTTATACTAGCGATTGGGGTAGGATTAAAAAACAATAAGGGGTTTCTGCGTGTAGGGCGAAATATCGCCTACTTCGCGAAGCGGGACACTCGCGCTATACTCATCTTATGATTTACGCGGCGTTTTTCATCTCATCGGTTCTTATTTCTCTGGCTCTAAGCTTATTTTTTTATAAGTTGGCTCTTCGGCGTCATCTCTACCTTGCGCCCCGGGAGAGGGACGCGCATCAGAAACCCACACCCAGAATCGGCGGGTTTGCGATTGTGGCGACTTTTATCGTGATGATGATCGTAATTATAACCATATTTGCCGACCAGGGGTTCGCTTCATTCGGTTTCCCATTCCAAGTATTCGGCGTCTCCATCGACAAGAGATTATTCGGGATCATTATCGCGACAATTGTTTTGTGCGCGGTTATGGCTTATGACGACCTCAAGGGTGCGCCAGCTTATTTAAAACTGTTCTTCCAGATACTTTCGGCCTTGGTCCTGATTTTTACGGGGATAGGTTTAATATATTTAAATAATCCGTTTGGGAATACGATTTACCTCAATACAATTAAATACGCCTTTCAAATCAGTTCGCAGACCTATCATTTCGTGCTTTTTGCCGATTTATTTTTTATCTTTTGGGTTTTGACTTTAACGAATGCCACCAATTTTATTGACGGCCTCGATGGTCTATCGGCTACGCTAAACTTAATTTCGGTAGCAATTATCGGCGCCTTAAGCTACAGTATTGGTCAAAATTCAACGGCTCTAATGTGCGCAGTGCTTGTAGGCGCGATTGTCGGTTTTCTGCCCTTCAACCTGCCTTTCTCCAAAAGAGGCGCCAAGATGTTTTTGGGGGACACCGGAGCGATGTTTCTAGGACTGATGCTGGCGGTTTTAACCGTTATAACTGGGGGAAAATTGGTCACGGTCTCACTTGTTTTTGGCCTGGCCATAATCGACGCTCTTTATGTTGTATTTAGGAGGATAGCCGCTGGCAAAAATCCTTTCACCAGCCCCGACCAAAGCCATATCCATCACAGATTTCTTCGCGCCGGATTATCAAAGGGCGCGACACTGATTATAATCTCGTCCTTTTCGTTGCTTTTCGGCCTGGCGGGATTGATGGTACAAGGCAGGCTCAAGATGTATCTGCTGGCGATTCTTGTTGTGCTAGTGTTAGCTATGTTCGTAATTCTTGATAGAAAAAAAGCGAAATTAATCTAATTTTTAATTATCAATTTTAAATTTTCAATGAATGTAATAATGGCCAATGTTTCAGGTACAGGCGGCAAATTTGATCTCGAAGAAAGGACGGCGAGGTTTGGGGAAAATATTATTGATCTATGTAAATTGATTACAAAAAATGCGATTACTTTACCGTTAATTTCTCAGCTCGTGAAATCTGGGACCAGTGTCGGAGCGAATTATATGGAGGCAAATGGTGCATGCTCCAGAAAAGACTTTGCAAGTAAAATTTATATCTGCAAAAAAGAAGCGCAGGAAACCAAGCACTGGCTAAGAATGCTTTGCAAAGCAGAAGGATCTAACCAAAAAGAACGAATAAAAATTTTGTGGAAAGAAACTCAGGAGTTAGTAATGATTTTTCAGAAGATTACTACATCGTTTAGGAATAAGACCGGAAATTAAATTATTTTTTTAATTGGTTGTCTCGGAGGATTAATTGCGTAATTTATTGGAAATTGTAAACTGATAATTGAAAATTAATAATTATGATAATTGATTCTTTTGACGGGCAGAGACAGGACGAGGAAATTACTGCTGTGTGGCGGCGGCACCCCTGGGTGTTAGCGAAGGGTGGTTTTGTCTTTTTGCTTTTTGTCGTTGTTGGTTCCTTGCCGGTTGCGTTTCTATCGGTGAAGTGGGGATGGGGATTCTTATTGTTCTTTTTTGCGATTGGCGGATTGTATGCTCTTCTTAAATATTGGCTTTGGATGAATACGGTCTATATTCTCACTAATCAGCGTATTTTTGCTATCTATCAGAAAAAATTGTTCATGCGTTCAAATAATGAGGTGCCGCTTTCTAATATTCAAAATGTTTCGCACACAAAGCACGGAATTTTTGGAATGATGCTAGATTTTGGCGATGTTGAGGTTGAGACGTCAGGGGCTAAAACCGCCATGGAGATCAAAGACGTTCCTCGGCCATATTTTGTGCAACAGAAGATCTTGAGCAAATAACGCGAGCTTTAGCTCGCATACTGGCTAATTTCCTATAACAGTCAAGGCTTTTTTATCTGGATCAAAAATCTCTTTGGTTAGCGCTTGCACATCGCTAATAGTAACTTTGTTTAACTTTTCGATCGTTTTGTTTAGATCTCTAACCTCATCGCAATAATAAAGACTGTCGGCGATATAGGAGGCGATTTCAAATGATTCTTCCAGCGAAAGTGCTAGTTGGCCGCGAAGATTGCCCTTTGCGCGTTCTAATTCGTCTGCGCTAGGTCCGTTTGTCTTAATGTCCTCGATTTCACGACTAATAATGTCGAGAGTTTCATCGAGTTTATCTTTTTTAACTCCGGCAAATATAGAAAAAGCCCCGGTGTCAAAAAACTGGGCCGCTCCCGAGCGGACATAGTAGGCGAGACCTCTTTTTTCTCTGATTTGCATAAAAAGCCGGCTGGACATGCCGGAGCCAAGAAGGGTGTTTAGAACGGCGAGTGCGTATTTTTTTGGATCATCTTTAGCTGGTGCCGGATAGGAGAGGACGAAATGCGTTTGGTCCACCTTTCTTTTCTCCCGAACGAATTCTTTTGGCTTAATTCTGTCATTATATGGCACAAAAGTATTTTTTGAGCCTTTTTTGATTGAGGAAAACTTTTTTTCAACTAAGCTTTCGTAATCTTGCGCATTTTTGCCACAAATCACGACAATGGTGTTTTTGCCGCTATATTGCATTTCGCGATATTTTTTAATCTGTTCAACGCTTATATTTTTAATTGTTTTAGTGTTGCCAACCAGATTCATTCCGAGCGGCTGATCCGGATAGAGCTGCTCCTGGTTGAGATTCTGGACGTGGGTCTGAGGCATATCGCGGTACATGTTTGCTTCTTGCAGTATTACCCCTCTTTCTCGTTCTAATTCCTCGTGATCAAAAATCGGATTCAGGAACATGTCCGAGATGACATCAAACGCTTTAGGAAAATCGCTGGCGCTTGATTGAACGTAAAAAGCCGTGGTTTCCTCGCCAGTAAAAGCGTTGAAATTGGCACCGATTGACTCTAGTTCGCTGGAGATTTTAAAAGCGTCGGGATAGTTTTTGGAGCCCTTAAAAAAAAGGTGCTCAAGAAAGTGGGAAATCCCGGACTGATCCGAGCTCTCAAATCTGCCGCCCGTTCCGACCGAGATCAAAATTGTCACAGCCTCGGTCGAATTTAATGGTGCGCTGACTAATCGCAAGCCGTTTTTCAGGGTTTTTAGGCGGTGATTGAGCATAGTTTATGCAAGGACAAAATTAAGAGGCTACTTCTTATTCACTCTTTCGACATATTCGCCAGTTTCTGTGTTTACTTTAACAACGTCCCCGACACAAATAAAGATCGGCGCCTGAATTTTTGCCCCAGTTTCTAGGACGACCGGCTTGCTAACAGAGCCTTGGGCGGTGTTGCCACGTACGGCCGGTTCAGCTTCGGCCACCTCAAGATCGACTTTGATTGGAGGGTTGACATTGATCGGGTTGGAATTCCAGCTCAAAACGTCCACTCCCATGCCTTCTTTGAGAAACTCTCCGGATTTACCGACAACCGATTCTCCCAGGTCATATTGCTCATAATTTTCCATATTCATAAAATGATAACCACCCTGGTCGTGGTAGGTGAATTGAGCCTTGGCGCGGGTAATATCGGCTTCCTCTAACTTGTCATTGCCTTTAAACGTTATGTCAAAAAGCGCCCCCGTGATGAGATTCTTGAGCTTGCTTCGCAAGATTGCCCCACCACGGCCGAGTTTAGAGTGTTCTTTCCAAACCAATTGGTGTGGCTGGCCATTATATACAATGAACGTTCCTAACTGTAGATCGGATATGTTAAGCATTGATGGTTTTGATTACGTTAAAGTCGCTTTATCTGTTGACGTAAGGCAAGAGGGCCAAAAATCTAGCGCGCTTGATGGCTGTTGCCAAATTTCGCTGATGCTTAGAGCAAAGTCTGGTTTCGCGCCTAGTTTTGATCTTGCCCCAAGGGGAAAGATAGCGGCTCAAACCCTGATCTTTGTGGTCAAAGTCAATCAAATTATTTTTGCATGCGTAGCATTTCATGTTTTTCCTCATTTTAGATTAGAATGGAATGTCGTCGAGATTTATTTCATCTTCGGCGGCTTCATCCTTTTTGTTTGCTTTTGGTTTTTCGTCCACCGGCGCGGCTTCATCGCGAGGCTGGTAGTCTGTGCCGGTTGGCTTACCAGACAACGCAATCACGTTCTCGGCGATAATCTCGGTTCTTTCTCTTTTGGCACCGTCTTGGCCCTCCCACGATCGAGTTTGGAGTCTGCCTTCAACATAAACCTTGGTACCTTTGCGGATTATTTGGTTAACAATCTCGGCTAGTTTACCCCAAGTGACAATTTCGTGGTATTGGACTTCTTCTCTTGTCTCGCCATTGTCGTTCCAGCGGCGATTGGTTGCTACCGCGAACGAGGCAACCGAATGTCCTTTGGGGGTTGTTCTGAGCTCGGCGTCGCGGGTGGCGTTGCCGATGATCATAGCGCGATTTAGGTTTAACATATTCCTCCTTAGTCCTCTTTGACGAGTTCCTCGAGCTTTTTATTTAGCTCTTCAGAAGATATTTCTTCTTGCTTTTTGGCCTTGGTGGTTTTTTTGACTGGTTTGGCTGGCTTAATTGGCTCGGATTTTTCTACAATCGGTTCTTCTTTGGTAATTGGCTTTTTAGGACGCTTTGGCTTTTCTTCAATCACAGCTGGTTCGGTGGATTCGACTTTCGCGGTTTTATCTTCGGCGCTTTTTACGACTGGCGTTTCTTCCGCAGTCAGCTTTTTCTCAGATTTAACTTTTTCCGGCTTAATCGGCTCTTTGAGACGGCTGATGATCAAAAATCTTAAAACTGACTTTTTGATTCTAAGAGCTTTTTCGATCTTGATCAGAGCCGTTGGTTCGGCTGAAAACAAAACAGACCAGAAGTGGCCGCGATCATTTTTGTTGATCGTGAAAATTAGACTCTTCTCTCCTAAATCAGTAGTTCCGTCAATCTGCGCTCCGTTTTGCCCAAGCACCGCGTTGACATCGTCAAGCGTGCTCTCCGGTTTCAAAATCGCCGTGATCTCGTACTTTTTTAACATGTTTTCCTTTCTGGCCCGGTTCACTTTGGGTGAACTTCGTCTCGTCCGCAGACGAGAAAAGTTAGTTTTTATTGGCTTAATTATAGGGGAAAATTCCAAAAAATCAAGGGCCTGGATTGATTTTTGAACTGTTTTAGTCTTTAATACTCGGTAACCTTGTTTTGAGGGGGACTGGCACAATGACAAGCGCTGGTGGCAGGCGGCCTGAGGAGGCCGTGGTTGTAGTCGGTCAAGGCTATGCCTACAGGATTAGGGACCTGGAGGAGGTATATGTCTCTCTCGAGGCGTTGGCGAAGATTTGCCGCCTCGCTGGGTCTGGAGAGGGCGAAGTGAGGGTCAGGGCGTGGGTGGCCCCGAACTACCGCCGTGCTCAGCCTTGGCGGCTGGAGGCGGAGGGGGTTCGGCAGGTCGTGAAGGCCACAGATGCCCTCACCCATGGGCGGCAGCGGCATGTCAACCTTGAGTTGCCGCGGCATCCACTACTAGAAGAACTTGTCGGAGAAACGAGGGCCCGCGAGAGCGTCCGCTTCCGCGGTGAGGCAATCGCGGCAGTTGCCAGATTGGCAGCTGGACGCGACAATGTTTGCCTCCTCTGCGCAGTGGAGGAAGGCAATTCTCCCGAGGTAGCCTTCGTGGTATCGCACGCTCGGCAGATTCTCAGAGTCAGGTAGTTAGGGGGCGTACGGGGCGGGCTGCGGTTGCCAAGCAGCCCGCCCCCTCTTTTCTTACAGGATTAGTTTGCTAAACTAAGATCATGAAATTATCCGAATTTTTTATAAAAACCCAAAAAGATTTTCCCAGAGACGAGCAGTCGGTTTCAGCGCAATTTTTGATTCGCGGTGGATATATCGACAAAGTTGCTGCTGGAGTCTATACGCTTTTGCCTCTTGGAGTTAGAACCGTTTCAAAGATCATGGCCAATGTTTCGGCCGCGATGCAGGAGGTTGGCGGACAAGAAATTTATATGAGCGGATTGGTTCCAAAGTCAAACTGGGAGCAAACCGGCCGCTGGGATAGTTTTGATATACTTTTTCGGCTGAAGGGTGCTGATGAAAGAGAATATGCGCTAGGGGCGACTCATGAGGAGATTGTGACTCCGTTGGCAAAGAAATTTATCAAGTCATACAAGGATTTGCCGATTTATTTCTATCAAATTCAAAACAAGTTTCGCAATGAAGTCCGCGCAAAATCAGGAGTTTTGCGTACCAGAGAATTTTTAATGAAGGATCTATATTCGTTTCATAAGGATAAACAAGATCTAGACGAGTACTACGAGAAAGTAAAACAGAAGTACCTCGAACTTTTCACCCAAATGGGAATCGGCGAGAAAACATATTTTACTTTTGCCTCCGGGGGTGATTTCACAAAATATAGCCACGAATTTCAGACTGAAGCTGAAGCTGGGGAAGACGAAGTATATGTTTGTAAAAGCTGCAAAACCGGTTTAAACCGCGAAATACTCGGCGAGGGTTATAAGTGTCCGGAATGTGGCAACGAGGAATATGATCTCAAGAAGACAATCGAGGTTGGCAATATTTTTAAGTTAGGTACAAAATTTTCCAAACCTTTCGATCTAACTTACAAAGATGAAAAAGATCAAGACAGGCCAGTTGAAATGGGCTGCTACGGAATTGGAATCCAACGGCTAATGGGGACAATCGCCGAAGTTAATCACGATGATAAGGGGCTGATTTGGCCGCAGAGAATTGCGCCGTTTGAAATTTATCTTATTTCTCTGGGTGATAATCAAGAAAAAAGCGAAAAAATTTATCAGGAATTGTCAAAAATGTTCGATGTTTTATGGGACGATCGGGATGATGTCTCGGCCGGCGAAAAATTTGCCGACGCCGACCTGCTCGGAATGCCCTGGAGAGTTATTGTCAGCGACAAAACGGGCGACAAAATTGAACTAAAAGCCCGCGGCGCCGGCGAGGCGGCTCTAGTCAGCCTCGATGAAGCTACAAAGAAGATTCTCGGATAGTTTACTAAGTCTGTTTGCTCTCCCGCGGTTCGTTTGAGTTTTTACCTTCCAAGAAATCCCAGATTATTTCAAAAAGATTCTTTGTTTTGGATGCCGTTGCGACTTCATAATGGTCGGGGTCCCTGCTACCAAAATATCCGGAAGATAATTCCTCGGCCTCAGCGCCAGCAAAACCATCGTCTGTAGTGTGGTCTTCGATTGTTGAGGTTGCGTCGGTCGGGTGAACATTCTCACATCGATTTGAAAGATATTGTCCGAGCATGGCGCGCCAGTGGTAATTTGCGCCGAAAAAAGGCGAGAATTCGTCAATTCCGGCGAGCGAGTCCAGTATCTCGTTAGGGTTTTTGTCTTGAAAGCCCGCAATGTCAACGCCTCTTTGGGCGCAAAAATCTGCAAATTGTTCTTCGGTGGCGGTGCCAGACAATTGCTGAAGATAGGCGATGATATCCTCGGGGCGGGAAAACTTTATTCTCTCTGCCAGATAGGTTTCTTCGGATTGGCCGTTTGATAAATAAGGCGCGGTCATTTCGGCGGCTAGTTCCATTGCAACCGCCTGTCTCTCATCGGCTAAATCAGGGCCATCTTGCATTGCCGCAAGTTTTATCAGCCTTGTTCTAATATAATGATTCCACGGTGCAAGGTGTTTGGCTGGCTCTATAATAATCTCGAGGATGCTGGCAAGCGCGGGATTTTGCTCTTTCATCCAAGAAACCTGTTCAGCTGACGGATTTCGAGAAATTTCTTTGTATTTAGCGTATATCCCGGGCGGCTGCCAAATATCCGACGATTCAACAAGCAAATGAGCAATCTCATGCATAACAATCGCTTTCTTGCTGACGGCGGGCTCGCTCAAGAATTTTTCATATACAAATATTCGCCGGTCTCTCTGGCCGCCGATATAAGCCGCCGATACATCGGCGGCAGGTAGAGTAAGTCCACTAAGCTCAGAGGAGGGATTTATCTGGAAATTAATACCAGTGAGCAGCGCGCAAAGTTTTGGCGCGGAAATGACTCTGTTTATCAAAAGAGCATAGAGAGATTCTCTGACTGAAATGACGCATTCAGAAGCTCGGTCTTTCTGAGTTTGATCCGGTTGGGGATAAGCCTCTAGAATTTGTTTTCTAAGTGGAGTAATAATCGTTTTTTCTACTTCGATCAAATCGTGAGCGAGTTTATCTTCAACGCCTATTTCTAGATCGAGATCATCCCTTTGTCTTATAAAATCTTCTATTGATGAGCCGCTGTGCTGCCAGTCGGGTTCAGTCTCGTCAACGGCCGTTTCATAGACTGCGTTTTCTATGAATCTTGCCAATTCATTTTGCCCGGTTTTTTGCTGCTGCGACTTTTGTAGCGATCCCTTTAGAATTAGAAAGCTGCGACTGTGATTCGTATTTTTATCTGCCGATGTTGTTTCCGGATTTGGGCCAGAGTTTTCTTGAATTTCTACTTGGTGTTCGACAATGTGTTGTTTGCCATCCATTTTTCCCTCCATCAGAAATTATTACACCTAAAAATACTTGTCGCAAGTTTCAAGCGCTCGCACTTCAGCAGCGCAAGGATCGCGTCCTATTCGCTCTTCGGTTTTTTAGTAATCTCGTCTAGTTTTTTGTCAAATTTACCGTCTTTGGCTGTTTGATCATCAACCGCTGCCTCGATCTTTTTTTGCACGTCTTGCCCCACAGCTGCTTGCGCTTTTTGCGGGTCGTTTTTTAAGACATCCTCAGTTATGCCGTTTTGTATCATGGCTTCAATAGTCTCGATGATACTCTTAGTCTTCTCGGTCGTTTTCTCGGTGTCCTCGTTGCCTGAGACTAAGCCGGCTTTAAGTGTCGCCCCGGGGTAAAATTTATCAACATCTTTGGAGATTTTGTCGGCCTCTTCTGGAGTCACACCGGTGGATAATTTCGAGACAATCTGCAACATTGAATCTTTGACTTGGTTTAATTTCAAATCTTCGCCTGATTTTGAAATATTTTCCGTGAGTTTTTGTGTAATTCCCTTGCCGATTAATTGCTTTTGTTCCTTCATCAGGCCTGAAATACTACCAACCATATCATTAGCCATATCTCGGTTGAGGAACCCCTCTCGCAAAAGAGTCAAGTTTTCCCCGTTTAATCTGTCTTTGCTCATATATTTTTTTGCATCGCTAAAATCAAGCCGCGGATTTTTCGCGATCGCTAGAGCGGTTTGGCTGGGAACTTTTGCCTGGCTTAGCGCCCCCGTAATTTCTTTAACCGATGATTTCTTGATTTCTGCAAGCCGGCTAAGATAATGCCTGCCGTTTTTTTCAAAAATATCACTGTCCAGAGAGCGCATTTGCCCGACAATATTCTTGAGCACGCTTGGCGATGGAGGAGGGAAGATTGATGGATCTCTGATGGTATCGGCGAAGAGCTTTGCCAGGTCTCTAAAACCGCTTTCGTAATCCTTTTGGTCCTTGACGATGAGTGTTTTTGCTTGAGCCTCAGTCACGCCGAATTGGCCGGGTTGGCTTTTTGTGATGTGATCAAGTACCCGATCAGTATTCTGTTTAAAAGTTGGAACGAGATCGTTTTTCTGTAGAATGCCCTCATCTATCGACTCTTTGACCAGACCAATCGGTAGGCTGTCTAATACGCCTTTGGTAGCAAGAGTCTTGAGAATTTGAGGATTTGCAATTTTGCCGTCTTGGACGACTTGAGCTAGCCTCATCATTCTTCTAGCTGAATCGGTTCTAATCGCCGCTCCCTGATCGTCCAAAATTTGTCCGTCTTGATTTTTGAGCTGCTCGATCAGGCGTGTGTCGCGCCACAATTTGAGGTCGGACTGGTCAACTACGGCCCGGAAGGTATTTGGTTCGATATTTGTTGATGATTTGACGATCAAATCAGGTGTGCGATTGGTGTTTTCTTTGATCGCGTTTTTGATCGCTACCTTAATGGACGGAGTTAGCCCGCTGATTTGGTCGGTGGGCTTGATTCTTGGTCGGATATTACTAAAAGGTGTGGCCGGCTTGCCTTGGCTAGCGGGGCTTGCTGGCGCGACAACCTTTGACGCCCCGCCGCTTAAAAAATCTTTAGCATTTGCCAATGTGACTGGCTTGTTGCCTGCCGCGGTTCTGTCTTGCGGTTTGGCCTCGGTGGCGAATCTACTTAAGCCTAACGCTGAGCCAAAGCTGGTTCGAGCCAATGCCGCAGTTATTTTTTTGATATCGGCTTCGATTGTGAAGGGAAGTCTTATCAAAAAGACCAACGCCGCCGTTTTAAGCAGCCACAGAGCCATAAAAACGGTGATATTGTCTCCCGGATTACCGAATAGACTCAAGACGTAAAAGGTTAGGTTGGCTAACGGGGCGAAAAAAAGCGCAATTAACAAATATGTCCACCACTTGCGAAACAGTGTCTGGGTTTGGGGCAGAACAAGGCAGGCGAAGGCAACAGGGGCGATAACTGCCAAGATTTGTACGGCAAAAGCCCTCAAAGACAGGATATATTCAAACGCAAAGGCCGCCAAAGCGGGGATGATGAGCATGATTGAACCGAGGATACCAGAGAAGAAACTAACCTTATTTGACCCAATGAGGCTGGCGCCGATATCAAAAATCAACCTAACGCTGTCGTCTTTAAGCGTCCCGCTGGCGGTTGAGCTGACCCCGAGATATCCACCAAAAATATTTTGCATTGGATGATAGGCCTGATAGGGGGAGAAAAGATTCAGTTGAAAAGTAAAATCGACAAAACGCGAGAGCAGGAAGACGACATAAATTGATACCCAGCCGCCAATGATTGCGATAATTGCTGTGGGAATCGCCTTTTTTATAGCGTAAGTATTGACTTCAATATGGAGAATATTCGCAAAAGCGAAAACGAACAATCCGACTAGCGCCAAAAGCCCCATAATATTTCGGGCAATTGAGAAAGCTTCATAGGTCGATGAGGCAGTAGCCGTGCCGGTGGGCGGTGCAAGTGATTGGGTTAGCTGGCTGGCTGAATCGGTAAAGCTTCCAGAATAAAAGCCTGTCTTCAGGGTTTTTGACCCGAGTGGATCGGTTGGGCTCTCTTTGCATCGTCCCGAAGTCGAGTTGAAGCTCACAACGGTTCCGCCCGAGCTTGAACGATAATTATTGTTGTTTCCAACTTGTTGAACGGTGCAGGTTATCTCGGTAACGAGATTAGAAACCGACAGGGCGGCCAGACGAGTGAATGAACAAATCACTTCCTTGAAAATATTCGTGTCATCAGCAGCGAAGAGGCTTTGGCAAATTGCCTCGCTGGCGCCGGTGGGGTAGGAAATTCGGTCGATAAGCGGCGATTTATTTTCCCATTTGTACCCGATCTCGCTCGGGATTGCCTTAGCTGAAAGTGGCAAAACGAAAATCACCAGTGTCAAAATTAATATGGATTTGAAGATAAAACTTTTTTTCATGCGAAAAATTATAAGAAACTAACGTGCAAGCCGAATTTATTGTTTTTTTGGGCGGTGACACCCTCAGCTTCAGTGCTGCCGGTGGTGTAATAGTGATTAATTTTACTTTTCATGGCTGATAATATACCGGCGCCCCCGGTGCGGATATTGGTCTTAGCGTAGAGATTGTCGATTTTGACGCTGGCAGGGAAGATTGAATCATCAGAAGTTTTGTCGATGCCGGATTTAGCGTTGGCGTCCAGGATATCGTCGACGGTTTCAGCCAGTTTCTCTTGGGCGGCCATTTTGCCTTTTGTAGCTATTTCGCTAACATTGAATTCTCCGGGTCCGAAAGTTGTAGCATACACACCTTCTTTTTTGGCGTCTATAAAGGGATAATAACCGCTAGCACAGATCGCACCAACGGGGATTGTCTTTGCGGCCGCAACAAAATCATATTTGGAACTTAGGTTAACCGGAATCTCTCCGGCTTTTTCCCCGGCGGCTTTGGTGCATTTGATCTTATCAGCTGAAACTATGTCAAATTCATACTGTTCATTGCCAATTGTTGCCGCCGTGGCATCTTCGGGCTTGGGATTATAGCTAATTTCGATCCTCTCGTGGTTCTTGGCTAGATAATTGATAAGTCGCAATGAGCTACGGCCGATCTTCCCGTCTTTGATAGCGGCCAAATCGCCTGTGTTTGAAAATACGAGTGCGCCGGATGATTCCAGTGAAGTGATGCTATTGATAGTCGCTTTTTCGGCTTTATCGGAGGTGTCCCAAAAAAAGAAGCGTGATATTAGCACCATCGTGATTATAAACGGGGCGATTAGCATGATAGCTAAAAGCAGGCACGAACCGGCGATAATTTTCCACTTGTTTTTGCGCCATGAGTATTTCAGACGTCTTTTAATGCCACCGAAAATGTCGGGATTGACCAAACCGAGAGTGGCTTTGTCAACGAACTTGCTAAACTTTTGATTAACCGCGGAAACCTTCTTAGCAACCCCGGCTCCGGCCTGTACAAGCGTGGCAATACCGCCGGTTGTGGCCCCAGCGGCGGCTGTCAGTCCGGCCTTGGCGGCTAGCTGCGCACCTTTCTGGGCGGCTTGTCCTATCGCTTTTTTACCGGCGTCTTTAAACGGTTTGGTAACTTTGTTGGCTGCCCTGTTTTTGATGTCATCGACTTTATCTCGGACATTAGCGACCTTACCGCGTACATTATTTACAGCTTGGCCAGCTTTCGTTTGGTCAAATTTCTGCCCGATTTGCGCCGCCTTTTCAGAAGCTTTGCCGCCAGAGAGTCTGTCAGCTACCCTAAAAGCGCCTCTGCCGCTGAGCGAGTTTGCAGCCTGGCTGCCCATACTCTCGCGGTTTGGGGCGGTTTCTTCGGCTTGGCCTTCGGGATTATTTTGCTGGTCCATTGTTCAATCCCTGTTGAAAAAGTCTTTCGGTGATATTGGGTAAGATTTGCCCAATCCCGAATCCCAGCTGATTGGTGTTTTGAGAGCTACGGATCATATCGCTTATATCTTTTGTGGCGGCGTTAACCTGTTGGGCAGTACTTTTGCTAACTCCGGTAAGGGCGCCTTCAAGGGATTCTGTTACGTCGGAGATTAATTTTTCACGCATCTGTTGGCTCTGCGCTCGCCACTGATCGGAGTATCGAAGCTGCATGTGCGGCTCGACGATGGCTTCAACTTTTTGTTTCAAGATAATGGTTTCGGGCTCGTTTATAAGCGGCAGATTTTTCTGACGCCTGGCGGTCATTTTTCGCGCCAGATCGATGCTGTGGACACCTATTTCATCCATGCCGATATCCCTTTGTTGCTGGATAGCGGCTCGATATCCGATGTCGGCCGGAGCAGCGGATTGTATCTGCCCCTGAGCATCTCTAATAAAAGCAACTTCTGCGCCCCGAGCCAGTTTAATGGCTTCGTCGGGAGTTATGGCGCCTTCGCCAACGCCTAGAATTCCCGCGATTGATTGGCGCGCGGCCGCCGCGTCTCCTGGGGCCGATGGACTTGTCAGCGCCCTAACGGCATTGCCGATAGTCTCATCCAGCTCTGCTGGAGCGACCCCGGCGCTAATTCTATCCGTGAGTTTCTGCGCGTTTATAATTGACGACTTAGAATCATCGGTTCCGGCTAGGAGGCTGATTTGGGCCAGTTTGGTGGCATTGTAGTCTCTGGACAGTTGTGCATTTTCGTCTGTTTGATCTGCGCCCAGATCATCCGGACCGATCAACCCGCCGTTTTCTCTTATCCTCCGTAGAAGTTGTTGGGCATTTTCCTGAGGCAGTTTTTTGAGTAAAGCGGTTAGTTTTTGATCTGCTTGCCGATTGATCGAGGACATTCCGTCGGGGCTGATTTTATCCAAGATGGCCGATTGGGCCGAAAGAGTTTGAACAATCATATCGTGTGGCGATTGATTCCTGGCAGCCAGCTGTTGCATGGCCTGCACCAACTCAGCTGTTGCCTGTGTGGATTCCCCCTGTGCTTTTTCGTCTGGATTTTGAGCTGGCGATACAGGTTCCGGAGCCGAAGGTTCTGCCGGACTGCCGCTTGGTGTGCTGGTGGCAGGCCCTGGAGCTGGCGTTGGTGTGTCCCTTCTTCTCCTCATGACTTCGTCTACCGCCTTATCTCTCTCCGCTGCTGCGTCTTTGCCACGATTGGATCTCTGCTCCAGTGCTTCGACGTATTGTAGCCTGTTAAAACCTTCAATCAAGTTAGCTAAGTTGTGTAAACCAAGACCATTCCCGAGACATTTTTCAAATTCGAGAAGATAGTCGATGCTTGCAGCCTGTCTTTGGTCAAGATCCCTAAGTTTTTTGGTAATTTCGTCTCCGGCATCATTCCACTCTTTATCAACGGTTGTGTCTCCGCCCTTAGCTTTTACCCAAGCCTCTATGAAGTCTGCGCGAGTTTTGTCCATGTTCGCCATGACATCTCTCGAAGTATACACTTTTGAGAAGTCACTTCCTTGGATTTCTTGCTGGTGCTTTAGCCATGCCTCATCACCCATAGCCTTCTCCGAGAACCAGCTATTACGGTTATAAGCTTTTGCGACACCCTTGTCGATTAAGGCCTGACGCTCTTTTATAGCCGCGGCTATGCCATAAGGATTCCACTTTTGTGTCTTGCCCCATCGCTCCGCTTTCCCTTTTAGCCTTTCATATTCGGCTCTCTCGGCAGTTCTACCTGTTCCCAGCCTCTCATCTCTAGCAGCATCTTCAGTTATTCCTTTTTCCCCAGCTAACTTCTTGATACCGAATTTATCTTCTATTTGCTTATTGTACTTTTTCTCCATTTCATAAGCGCCAAGGCCCATACCGTAACCGGCGCCCCATTTCCAGGCGTTACCCCCGAGCCATTTGGCGGGCTTGGTAATCAGCCCCGCAATGTCTCCCTCGAGCTTAAAGGGCATTCTGACCACATACCAGAGGGCCGCGAGCCTAATGGCCATTGGCACAAACCAACCTACTACTCCACTGACAATTCCTACCCCATCATCGCCCGAGCGAAACCACGCCAAAGACATGGCAGATCCGGAGGGTATCATTAAGGCTAACCTTAATAGTAAGTTGGCTAGGGCTGGAAAGACCAGCCAGAAAACAACAACTTTCAGCCATTTGCCGAGATATTTACTTGTCTGAGGCAAGACATAACAAATGATTGCAATCGGTGCCGCAGCGGCGAAAAGAAGAACAATGAAGGGCCTAAACATTAGCATAACGGAAACAAAAGACACGAGACCGAGGGCAACTAGCAGGATCAATCCAACAATGGCATAGCCTATCCAAGCTACTCCGGTAAACATACTTGCAAGAACTGCTATGCCAAGGCCGATGCCAGCGCCGGTTATAAAAGCGGGTATGTGTCCTGTTATTAGGAGGTTTGTCCACCCCGTAACCCCAAGGGGTTGGAACAATGTTACAGCATTCAAACTGTCGATTGCCCGCGAGGCGAGCGCAATAATCGGCATTGATAAATTAGCAACGACAATCGCTCCGACCAATCGCGGCAGGATGACCTTGATGGCATTTTTTTGAATATCAAAGTGCGCGATATTGGCCAGAGCTACGAAGATCAGAAAACCGGCGGCAATTATGTTGATTGCTGAAAGGCAGATTTTATAGATCCGATTGACCCATTCGCCGTTCTTATCGGTTGAAAAGTCACGTTTTGTCAAAATCCTAGTGACTGGTCCGGCCTCTCCTAAAGCTATCGCCCCGGCTTTCGCATAGCCGACTTCGACACTTGTGTTTATCCCGCCGGCGTTATCGGCACTATCTGCTTGTGTTGCCAGTTTAATATTCGGAACAAAAAAACACAGTAATGTCCCTAAAAACACGTATAAAATTATTTTTTTCATCCCGGGTCCTTTGCAATACACTTGTTATCGATGAACGTTACGGAAACGTCTTCACTGTAATTTAGATTGATAGCCGCTGCATACAGATTGCATGAAAGTTCCATCAAAGGCTGTAGAATTTTTTCGGTTGTGAAAGTTGTGAATCCACAAATGGCTTTCTCTACCGGATTGGCCCAGCTGCTGGAAATATTGGTTAACTGGCATACATCCTTGCCTTTATTTTCAGCCACAAATTTATTGACACTTTTTTCCATGATGGGGTCTGTGGCGATTTTTTCTTCTCTTGAGCTGTCAAAGGGTCCGGGGGTGGGTGTTGGTACTGGCGGCACCGGTGGAGTGGCCGATGGTTTGGCGGCTGCACCAGACGAAGGTTTCAGAGGAGTCACCGAAGAAACCGGTTCGGGGCTTTCATAAACTCGGCCCAGAGTGATATTTGTGCCTTCGGAAACCGGGGTGGTTGTAGTTTCGTTAGTCGGGACGGTTTTGGTCCGTGAGAGAAAAACAAAAACCAATAAAACCGCGACCACGACAACCGCAACAATCAAGAGAATTAGCTTTCCACTTTTAGGTAGAGCCAGCGTCCCTCCTTTATTACTATTATTCTATCAAAACTCCGCCAGATCGAAAACATCGAAATAGATTTATGTCTTTCCTGCCGCACTTGTGCAAGAAGAGCAGAGAAAAACTGATTGTCCAACGGGGAATTTTACAGTAAGCTCAAGCTATGAATTACACCAGAAAAGTGGCTTTTAACACCCTCGTTCAGATGCTGGGTAAACTAGTCGGAACAGCTGTTGCGATGGGGACGGTGGCACTCCTTTTCCGCTATCTCGGTGTTAATGGTGTGGGCAAATATACAACAATTTTTGCTTTCGTGGCCTCTTTTTCGATCTTGGCTGATTTTGGTCTGCAATGGACGTTGATTAGAGAACTGTCAATTCAAAAAAACACCGATAAAGTGTTCTCAAATATTTTTGCCCTGAGACTGATTCTGGCAATCATTATCCATCTTCTGACTTTTGCTGTTGTTTGGCTTTTTAAATATCCGCTGGATGTGAAATATGGCGTTGGTGTCATTACCTGCGCTTATTTTTTTACAACGCTCAATATGGTGCCAGTCGGAGTATTTTTAAGCAAATATCGCCTGGATATTTCTGTGGCAACCGAGGTGGTTGGCAGGATTCTGGTTTTTATCTTAGTCTGGATTTTTACACGCAACAATTATCCGCTCACAGTAGTTTTAAGCGCCTATTTATTTGGCGGCGTGCTCAATTATTTTTTGAATTTAACTTTTGTTAAGAGATTTGTTCGAATTAGGTTAGCCTTTGATTATCAATATTGGAAAAAAGTATTTTATCAGGCCGTGCCAATCGGGATTGTTTTAGTATTTGGCCTTATTTATTTTAAGATTGACTCGATCATGCTCTCGCTTATGAAGGACATGAATGACGTCGGTATTTATGGCACGGCCTACAAATTGCTTGAGGTGCTAGAAACGATTCCAGCGATGTTTCTGGGCGCCGCTTTCCCATTAATAACCAAATATGCTGTTTCTAAAGACGAAAGGGTCCGGCCGGCATTCCAAAAACAGTTTGATTTTCTGTCGCTTATGGCGTTACCGGTTGTGTCCGGCGTATTTGTTTTGTCAGGATCGATTATAAGTTTCATCAGCGGGTCAAGGGGCGGCGAATTTATCAATGCCTCGACGATCTCAGTTATGGGATCACCGGCCACTTCAGTAACGTGCCTGAAGATTTTGATTTTCGTAGTCGGAATCAATTTTTTCACCAGTCTTTACAGCTATCTGGTAGTTTCAATAGGCGAGCAGAAAAGAATGATTGTGCCCATGATTCTTTTTGCGCTACTTAATATTGTGATGAATCTCATTTTAATTCCCAAATATTCATATATAGGTGCTTCGGTGGCCACGATTATGACTGAGGTCGTAGTATTGGCAGTCTATATTCGTTTGTCGGCTCGGTTGGTAAAATTGCCGATAAACTTCGGCACATTTCTGCGGCTTATCTTATGCGCTGGTTTTATGGGTTTGGCTGTTTACTTTTTCGAGAAAATAGGTGTTAATTTATTTGTAAACATTGCGCTGGGCGCGATGGTTTATGGCGTATTGGCAGTAGTGTCAGGTGCCGTTTCGATCGGCGCTGTTAGACAATTTTTGAGCAGAAGTTAACAAGTGGGGATTGGTTATGAAAGTTGCGATTGATATTCAGACAACCCTCGGCCAGCCAACAGGCTTTGGCTTCTATGTTTCAAATCTAATCAAAGCACTGGAGAGATTTTCTTCCGGATGCACTTTCGAGCTCATAAGACCGGATTCGGAAAAAGATTTTTCAACGCCGCAAAGGTTTTACTGGGATCAGTTTGTCTATCCGCAAAAAGCCACCAAGGCAAAAGTTGATCTGTTGCACCAGCCATGCTTTTCCGCCCCTTTATTTTTCAGAGGACCGGTAGTGATTACGATTCACGACATTATCAGCCTTTTGTTTCCGGAAAACATCCCGTTTGCTTCGAGGATGTTTTATTCGAAATGGATGCCTTTCACGTATTCGAAGGCGCAGAGAATTATCACTATTTCCGATTCGACTAGAGACGATATTATACGGGTTTTAAAAATCCCCAAAGAGAAAATCGAAGTTATTCCTCAGGCGGTTGACGAGAAATTTGAGCGGCCAGCCAAGATTGATGAGGTCAGCCGGGCGAAAAGTAAATACGGCTTGCCCAAAGATTATATCTTGCACGTAGGCACATTAGAGCCAAGAAAAAATCTTAAATTTTTGATCGAAGTTTTTAATCAGGCCATAAAAAGCGAAAAAAACGCCAATCTTAACTTAGTAATTACAGGGAAAAAAGGCTGGTACTATGAAGGTCTTTTTGAGCGGGTGAGAGAGCTCGGTTTGCAAAAAAGAGTTATCTTTACCGGTTATGTCGACGAGCAGGATAAGCCGGCAATTTACAAAGGTGCCAGGATTTTTGCGTTTCCGTCTGTTTACGAAGGCTTTGGCTTACCGCCGCTTGAGGCTATGGCCTCCGGCGTTCCTGTGGTTTCTTCAAATACTTCTTCGATGCCAGAGGTGGTTGGCGAAGCGGGGATTTTATTGTCGCCGAATGATCTCGAGAGGTGGTGCCGTGCGATTACCAAACTAAATATTGAAGATAGTACGCGTAGGCGTTGCATTGAGTTAAATAAAGAGCAAGTAAAAAAATTTGCCTGGCAGAAAACAGCAGAAAAAACGATCGAAGTTTATCAAAAAGCTTATGAAAACTACAAAAATGGCAACTAAATTCTGGGTTTTTGTTGGAGCCGGCCTTGTTGTGATCGCTTTGGCGTTACTCAAGCTCAGCCCGGTTATGTCTACTGGACTTTTAGCGTTAATTCTCGTTTCTCTAATTGGCGTACCGCTGCTGATTGCAAAACCGCAATTTGGGCCGGCACTCATTGGTTTTTTCTTAACGTTTGAACGCGTGCCATCCATCGAAGTAGGCGGTATCAGTCTGAGAATAAATTTTTTATTGATTGTTCTGTCGCTGGTTACATTTATCTTTTCAAAACTCGTCAAAAAACAGTTGAAGATTAGATTCGACCCGATCAGAACCGCCAGTGTCGTTTTTATTCTTTTAGCTATTGTGTCTGCGGCTCAAGCGGTCAATATGAGCCGCGCGCTGACGGTAATAGTTTCGTTGGCTTTGATGTTTTGCCTATATTTGGTGATGAGCATGGTGATCGAAAAGAAGGAAGATCTAATTCTAGCCTTAAAGGGTTTGCTTTGGGGAGCTCTGGTTGCGGGGATATTCGGTCTTTATCAATTTTTGGGGGATATGGCTGGTTTGTCGAATTCGCTAACTTTGCTTAAAGTTGGCTATGACAGCTCAACCTTTGGTTTCGCCAGAGTCCAGGCTGGTTCATACGAACCTCTTTATTTTGCTAATTATATTTTCATTCCCGCCTTTATCATTATTTTTTTGAACTTGAGTGGCACGATAAAAGAGGCTATGAGCCGTCGTTTATCGATTGCAATTGGGCTCTTGCTGGCGATAAATTTTGTTTTGGCCATCTCGCGTGGGGCTTATCTGGCGGCTGGAGTGGCATTGGTTGCATTGGCCGTAGTTCAGGCAAAAAAGATCATCACGCTAAAAAACTTTGTGATTGTGGCGCTCGTGGGATTGTTTGTCGTTGGCGGTGTCTATCTCGCACTTTTAAAAAGTCAGCCACGGGCTTTGGAAGAATTTATTGCACATATTACAGTCCAAGATAGAGAAAATGGTGAGTCGGTGGTGTTGAGATTATCTACAAGCGCTCAAGCGATAGAATTCTTTTGGGAAAAACCAATTTTGGGAGTTGGCCCAGGAAACTTTGGCCCGGCCAAAGAAGATTATCCTACCGAAGCGCCAGATGGCGGCTGGCCAATTGTCAACAATGAATATCTAGAAATTGCGGCGGAACAAGGATTGGTGGGAATATTCGGTTTTCTGCTCTTGCTTGCAATAATCTTTGCCCAAGTGATTGCCACTTATCGCAAGGTAAAGGATAAACTTATTGCCAATGTCGCCTTAGCCCTCGGATTTGCTTTTTTTGCAATCTTGGTCCAATACTTGACCTTCTCGACGCTTTATATTACTCACATCTGGTATGTGATAGGCTTAATTGGTGCCGTTGCCAATATCGCAAACCATAACTTATCGTCTCATGCTAAAAAATCTTCGTCTTAAAAGCTTCGCCAAGTTTTTTTTCTATTTCGCTGTTGTATTGATCCCGTTCTATCTGGTGAGGTTCGATATTTCGGGCATTCCGACGACGTTGCCGGAGGTGGTTTTATATTTGTCTTTCGTTTTGGCTGTAATCGCGGGTTGGAAAAAGGCTAAATTTCCTAAGACAGCAGTTTTTGCTGGATTGATATTTGTCTTTTTCGCTCTTGCATCAGCTGCCTATCCCAATGGATCATTGGGTTCTCTGGGGATATGGCGTGCCTATTTTTTTGATGCAATTTTGATTTTTGTAAACTATTTGCTGCTTCAAGATGAGAACAAGCGTGAGGGAACAACCGAAATTTTAATTTTGGCCGCTGCTGTCGTGTCCTTGGTCTGCTTAATTGAGTTTACGACTGGCATCAAAACTGCCGACGGCCGCCTGCTAGATTTGGCTCAATTGAGCCCGAATTATTTATCACTTTATCTTGCGCCGGTTTTGGTTATGGCAGCGGTTTACCTCGTAAGGTTGCGCCGAAGAAATTGGATATTGCTTATATCGGCAATTATTATAACCGGTGCGCTGCTTTTGACCGGTTCGCGCGGTGGAATCGTGGCAGTAGTTGTCGCATTAGCTTTTTATCTTGCTGAAAAGTTCTTGCCCAGTCGGCGCCTCATCAACTGCGCCCGGCTTGTATTAGTAATTATATTTCTCCTTGGCGGTTACCTTGTTTTTAAGCCTGATTTTGGTGCATATGGACGTGTCGGCAACTCATCAAATATAAGATTTTACATCTGGCAAACGACACTTGAAATAGTCGGTAAGAATCCCTTAACCGGTGTGGGTTTGAATAACTATCAATCGTACTTCACGCAGCTGACAAAAGATAGAATTAATTTTCCCGAATTTATCGCTCCGCAAGCCTTGACGGCGCATAATCTGTATCTGCATCTTCTGTCTGTCGGCGGTCCGTTATTGCTTGTTAGCTTCCTAGGCTTTATTTGGTCGAGCCGTTTTTATCGCTCTAAAGATTATCTTAAATTCGCTTTGGTGGCACTCTTTGTTTATGGTCTGATTGATACGCCAATTTTCCGTAATGATCTAGCCCTCTTCTTTGCTCTGGTGATGGCCATGTCTTTGCCAGAAAGGGACGAGAAATGAAAGTTGCTATCGACGTGACTAGGGCGATCATTGAAACCGCTGGAATTGGCCGTTATACATTTGAGCTAACCCATGCGCTGCTTGATAATGCTCCGGATTATGATTTTTTGATCTATTCGACACATTTCAACAATAGCGAAGAAAAAAACAAAAAGTTTTTAAGCTTCAAAAGAGAAAATGTCAAGCTGAAAAGGTTGCACATCCCCGGCAAGTGCAAGGAATTTATCTGGGGTTTGCCGATTAACTTTTTGGGCAAATTTATTGAGAATTCCGATATAATTTTTGCCCCAAGTTTTTTCGAGGCGATTGCAAAGTCAAAAATCCCACAGGTGGTCACGATTCACGACATGTCGACCTTTATATTTCCACAACAACGGGGAGCTAAAATGTCAAAATATCTTTGCCGTAGGACAGCTGCGGTTGCTCGCCGTGCTTATAAAATCGTGGCCGTTTCCGAATCGACAAAAAATGATCTAGTCAAATTTTTAAAGTTGCCAGAGGAGAAGATCCAGATGATTTATCCGGGGGTTAACCAATTGAGCGCTCCCTCCGCCAAGCTCCCATTTGATCTAAAACAAGGAGAATATATTTTATGTGTCGGAACGGTTGAGCCAAGAAAAAATTTACAGGGGTTATTTAAAGCGTATTCCCTTTTGCCGGAGTCTCTCCAGAACACATACAAATTAGTGGTTTGTGGCGGCAAGGGTTGGAACGATTCACAGATTTATGAATTGGCGCAACCGTTAGTTAAAAAGGGTCAGCTGGTCTTCACGGGATTCGTTAGTGATCGAGATCTTTCCAAACTCTACGAAGATGCCTTGTTATTTATTTATCCTTCGCTATATGAGGGATTCGGTTTCCCGATTGCCGAGGCGATGAGTTTCGGTTTGCCGGTTATCAGCTCAAATATTTCGTCAATGCCGGAGGTTGCTGGGGACGCCGGACTTTTGATTGACCCAAATTCACCCGAAGACATTGCAAAAGCTGTTGAGCGGGTAATAAATGATAACGACTTGCGAAAAAAGATGGCTTTTAAATCTTTGCGGCAGTGCCAGAAGTTTTCTTGGCGCTCCAGCGCACGCGAGCTGCGTGATTTACTAGACGAAGCAATCCAGGTTGATAATGCGAACGCTTAGTATAGTTATGCCCGCATATAATGAGCGGGAAAATGTCGAGAGTGCTATAGACGGCGCCACTTTGTTTTTGCAGAAAAAATCGATAAAAGGCGAGATTGTGATCGTTGATGATGGCAGCCGAGATGGGACAACTGCGGTTTTAAGAAAAATAAAAAAACGTATTGCGAATCTTCGCGTTGTCACGCACCGGCAGAACACTGGTTATGGCGATGCGGTTTGGGATGGTCTTCGTGCTGCTAAAGGCGATTTGATTTTTTTTACTGATTCGGATTGTCAATTTGACATAAACCAGCTCAGTTTGTTTTTAAGAAAGATTGAGTCGTCTGATGTGGTGATAGGTTTTAGAAAAAAAAGAAGTGAAGGGTGGAGAAGAAAAATTAATGCTCTTGGGTGGGGATTGGTTTGCCGAATAATGCTAGGAATAAAATTTAAAGATATTGATTGTGCATTCAAACTCTTCAGAAGAGGAGCGCTAAAAAATATCCAGATAATCTCTTCCGGTGCCGCTTTTTCGGCTGAGCTTTTATATCGACTAAAAGAGAGCGGTTGCAAGATAAGCGAAATTCCGGTTAAACACTACAAAAGAACTCACGGCCGACCGACTGGAGCTAAGGCGTCGGTCATTGTTAGGAGTTTTAAGGAGATCTGGCTTCTGCGGCAGCTAGTCCGTCGTTAATTTTTTAAAGAATAAGAGAATTGCTCTAAAGTTTGTGCGCCAGTTTATACTTTCTCTCTCTAAAACTAATGAATTGACACAAACCTTTGAATTATCGAGGCGACGGATACGCAGCTCAACATCGCTCTGTAAATAGTTGGTTTGAAATTCAAGATTTAGCATTTCGCTAGACTTATTTTTGAGCGTTATTTCTTCGCTACTGTGGAATCTTGTTCCTTGAGACGATACAACATCAAAAAAGATTTTGCCTTGGCCTGAGATGTCAAATTTCGCTGTATATCTGCCTCCGATTAACGGGCGATAAGTTCCTGAATATATAAAATCTTCCGGCTCGCCCTGGCTACAAACACCAATAATTTCCTCGCCCCTTGTTGAATTAATCGAGACGAGCAAGGCCTTAGGTGATGGCAGCTTATTATCTGGGTTATTGATGTTGTATACACCGATACAGGCGATAAATGCGCCGATGACTAAACAAATTGCGATTATGAGGTTTTTCATTGTAATAAATGGATTGACATCGCTAGCTAATCTATAAAGCGATATTTAATGAGAGTCCACGCGGCAGATATTCCGTCTTTTGCGTTGATCTTTTTGCCCTCGGTAATTTTTCTGGGTTTGTAGCTTATTGGCAACTCCATAATTTTAAAGCCGAGTTTTCGAACCTTCGCGGTGACTTCGGGACAAAATTCGAAACGTTTGCATCGAAGCTTCACGGCGCTGATGACGTCTCTTTTAAACATTTTATAGCACGTGGCTTCGTCAGTGAGATGGGCATTATAAAGGATATTCGTGAGTGCTGTCAGTACCACCGAGCCGAGATAGAAGCTCAGTCTTTGATTGTCGCGCTTTTTTTCATTCATAAAACGTGAACCGTACACCACATCCGCTTTACCCTCTTCTATCGGCTTCAAGAGCTTTGGCAAATCCTTCGGGTCATATTCTAAATCTGCGTCTTGAATCGTTACGGCATCCCCGCTAAAAGACTTAAGGCCAGTTCTAATTGCATAACCCTTACCGCGATTTTTCTCATGTAAAATAATCTTTATTTTATCTTTTCCATCATACTTTTTGAGGATTTCTCTGGTTTTATCTGTCGATCCGTCATCTACGATAATCAGCTCGCTGTCGATAGGCAAGCTTATTACTTGCCTGATTATTTCTTCGATCGTATTCTCCTCATTAAATACGGGGACTATGATTGATAGCTTCATATAAAATTGATTTTATATAATCTGGTTGGTCCGGAAGATATATCTTCTATTAACGTAAAATGCTTGTCCAACCATCTTTGGTCTGTGGCAACATTTGGTATCAGCTCGAGAAATTGTTTCATAGAATAATCTCCTCGGAAGACAAGATAATCATACTCATTCTCTTCAAGAAAGTGGAGCAGCTCATCACGATTTGTAATCGATGAGAGTTCTTTCTCAAGTCGAGTTATATCATAGTAGTCGAAATCGACATAAAACATATTGTGAGCGAACACGAGCGCTTTTTTATCGCCGATAGCCTCTTTGATTTTGCCACTGGAGTCGTAGTACGAAAATTTATTATTTCCAATCTCTTTAGCAAGATAGGCTTCTCGGCTTGCTTTGGTCAGCGCCGCCGGAATACGGTTTTCGTTTGCTCTCACAAAGAGAAAACCGTCAAACAACGAGTAGACAAAAATGGCAAAGAAAGCTACTATTTTTAGCCACAGAGCTTGCTCGGATATCTTTTTTACGGTGAGGGAAATCAATGTCACAAGGGCAAACAAGCCGGCCAAGCCATAGCGAAATTCATGGACGGGGATATACGACCATAAAAAAAGAAATATCAGCGAAAAAATAATCATAAAAGAATATTTTTTGAGTAAATCTCTGAACAAAAACATGAGTGGCAAAAAAACAATCATCATGCCATAGAGCAGATAATCTCTGCAGATGTACAGAAAAAATGTCCTCGGGTGAACATGCAATAGCCAATCTCTTATATCTGTTGCGCCGGACAGATGGTCAGCGTCGCTTATCGAGAGCACCGGAAAAATTGGGTTGCCGGTCAGAAGATACGCCTCGGTGAAAAAAGGCAAAACAAAAATAAAAGCGATTGCAAAAAATTTAAACATTTCGCCAAGACGGCGATTCTTGATAAGGATAAACAGCATGTAAATTGGCAAGAGGATGAGATTCCAGAGTTTGATTGCCAAACAGATTCCACAAAGCGCGGCCGTTAAAATGAGATTGTCTTTTTTATCCTCTTTGTAATAAAAATAGAAAAAATAAAAAGTGAGTGATCCGTAAAAAAGAGATGCCAAGTCAATATATGCCGTTCCGGCGAGCCACTGAAGCGGTTGCATAAGTAGCAAAAAAAGCATCGCAATTAAGGCAGTTAACCTATCTTTGGATATTTTAAAAACAAATAAATACAACAAGCCGGAGGTTAGCACGAGAAAGGTGACGTGGGTTAATTTAGGCAAGAGATCGCCGAAGCCGAATGACATCATGTAAGTGTACATTAAATCCGTCAACCGTGGCATGACTGCCGACGGGGAAAGCATTGAGCCGCTGGAGAAGAAAACGACGGCGTGTTCTCGCAAGTATGTTTTTGGTATTTCGAGGTGATACCAAAGGCTGTCAAAGCCAACCTCTGGAGCGAGGGCTACGTTAATGCAAAGGATCAAAAAAACTATATTTATGACCGTGATGACTTTTTCTAAAATAGTCATCTTCTTCGCGTGGTTGACAATGGTGGCGAGGAAATTTGCTGGAGATGATTTTTTGGGAGTCGGTTTAAGTATCTTCCTTAGGCCATAAGTGAGAACGTATAAAATAGACAGACCCACAAGAGCAGAGGGAAAAAGAATTTTTAGTTTCCCCATTACAAAAACAACAAATCCAAGAAATGCTAGACCTAACGCAAAAGAGAGGAGCGGCCGCTCGGCTTCAGAAAGCTTCGCCCCTTTAAAGAACGGGTTGGCTAGATCATTGCCGAGCAAGAGACAGAAGACGACTATTATTAGAAAAACACCAATTCCAATTGCGATCATTTGCTGTCAGAAATTATTTTTTTGAAAACATCATATGCCGGCTTGGAGCTGCCAAAACTAAAAGTTCCATCAGCGTTTTTCTTGATTGAATAAATCCCGTCTAATTCTCCGGTTGTTCCGACAAGATGAGCCTGATCGAAAAAAACTCCGACAAAAATTGCTTTGATGAATTTTTTATCTTGGGCCGACTGTACGAGCGATTGAAGATATGACGCCTGTTCCTTTTCGTTTTCGCCACCGAGGCCGGATTCGGTTAGCCATATATCCTTACCGATTTTGTCGAGCCGATCTAATATCGGCATCTGGTCGCCATCGGCTTTGGTGGCAATAATATCGTTATCTTTCTCTTCGAACCAATCCCAACCAATAATGTCAAATTTGATATTATCGGACACGAGCTTTTCGAAAAAAGCCGCGCCCAGCCAATTTCCAGTAATAATCTTTTCGGCTGATTTGTTGGCGGCGCTGACACCATTGCTCGCGCCCTCCAACCAGGATGACACGGCTGCATATTTCTTGTCATCGTAAGAGTCGGCGGTCGAGCCGCTCCAGCTTGGCTTCAGGGCACTGTTGCCCGGCTCATTGCCCATTTGAAAATATTTTATGTCAGGATATCGCTGCGCCAATTTATTTGCCTGATCGTATCCCTCCTTGTATGGGTCCTTCATATCCGTATATTCAACATTCGGTTGGAAGGCAAGGACAACACCAAAATCTCGTCCTTTCCACTTTTCCATGACAGTATCGGTAAAAGTAAACGGATCAGGTTTACTCCAACTTGGAAATGTGTAACGTACCATGCCAACTCCAAGGCTTTCCACTTCCTGAGTGACCCTTTCAAGTGTTTCAGGATTGTGGGGGCCGGTTGGATAAGCGTTGACACTGATTCCCCAAACCAACCCTTTCTCGAGTTGGTAGGCTTCAGTACTCTTGCTGTGTTCCGTGCCTTTATTGTTGTTTTTTAGATAGTTGCCGACTAAAAAACCGCCACCGACGGCTACGATCACAACCAAAAAAACTACTATGAGTTTCTTCATACTTTAGATTATATCAAGTTTCCTTAAACATATTATTTTGTTGAAATGGCATAAGAAAATCGCTGATTAAAGTCAGTTTCGACAGTGAAATTGTTTGCATTACCGAACCTTACCGCATAAACTTTTTCACATGTATATCTTATATAAGCAGGGTTGGCTTTGCCATTAATCCAAATTTCTACATTACTTAAGTCCTTGTCTTTAATAATTTTGCAAATTTTTTTCTGTGTTCCATAGGACATTTTTCCATAAACGACTTCCTTCTTGTAAGCATTCCAGTTATTAAAAAGACAAATTGCCAGAACCACAATACCCGCAAAAGTCAGCTCTTTTTTTTCAAAAAAAATCTTTAAGAAAAGCGCTGTGATTATCGGCATGATGACAAATAATTCCTCGGCATAATGGGTAAAAAATAAACCGCTATACCAAGCACTGGAGCAAAAGGAGAATATGAGGCTTAGGGCAATAAAGATAGGCAGAAGACGGCTCTCTCTGCTGCGCCATTGTATTTTAAAAACTACGCTGCCAAGCAAGCAAAGGAGACTGACGACAAAAATTATTGGTGGCAAATGTAAAATAGTCCCGAACATATCGACATAATAATTCCAAGCTCGGCTGATATGTGCCCAAAATGGTATTTGCGATCCGCTTTTAGACAGCATATTCGAAAAATTGGTAATTATAGAAAAATGATTTTTTGCTTCAAAAATAATTGTTGTTAGCCATGGCAGAACCAAGCCGACAAAACTGAAAAGCCATATCCATATTTTTCTCGTAAAACCCAAGAGCAAAGGGACCATCAAGAAAAAGATAATGATATAAAAGGCGGCGCCGATGTGGAGTTGCGAAATACTCGAAAGCGAAAAAGCAAATCCGATGAGCCACCACTGTTTTCCTCGAGTCAGTCTCTCGAGAGAAAATATTGCCAAAATGAAAAAGAACGGGATGAGATTGGGGTTCCACGCCCAACGGCTATAGGCAATAGCGCTGCTTGAGAGGGCGTACAGCGATGTTGCAATCAAGGCCAGGCTCATAGAATATCGTTTTGTTAACGCCCCAAACAGAATGGGCACTGACATAAGGCTGAGAATGGCCGTAAAGATAGCTGGCCCCATGGGATTTCCTTTGGCGAATAATGTCGGGATAAGATAAATATAATAATAGTAAGCGCCGTGGTATAAGTCTGTTCCGGCGGAAGCAGACGGTCCTCTGAGCACCATCGTTTTTTTCTCGTAAATATCAACGATCGTTCTGATGTGAGTTGCCTCATCGAGGTCAAAGTGGAGGTGGTCGCGCAATCCATAAAATCTCAATACTCCGGATATCGCCGTGATTAGCCCGACAGCAAAATAAGGCCAATATTTATTACAAAAAACTGAAAATGGCTTGGGGCGATTTTCCGCTTTTTTCCCTCTCTTCTTTTGATTTTTTTGTTTAGTCACAATAGCTGTCTTGCAACCTGTAGTTGTCTTTACAGGGTTCCTGATTAGATGTACATTTTTTAGTGTGAGAAAAACCTAGCTCAACCTTTATCCCAGTATTTTGAGCATAATTCAATGTTTGTTTTGGAAAAATGATTAAAAAAGACATCTTCGGACCCATTGCGCAAAATAAATCCTATCGTCAGTTTGTTAAATTCTCGATTGTTGGAGCAGTTAATACGCTTGTCGATTGGATATTTTTCTATCTGTTTAAGAGTCTATTTATGGGCGGTTTCGGTCTAGCAAATCTGCAGATGGCAAGGCAACTTGCAAAAGCAGCCTCGTTTGTTGTGTCGGCGAGTTCTGGTTATGTCATGAATCGGAAATGGACTTTTCGCTCGGCAGATAAGAATGTGGCAAAAGAAGCTCTTAAATTTATGATAGTGGCTCTTGGCGGGTTGGTAATTAACCAAGCTGTTTTTTATGTCGTCACGTCTAAGCTTGCCTGGCGTGATATTTTTGGTCTCGCGATCGCGACGGCGAGTGCAATGTTTTGGAATTTCATTATGAACAAAAAATGGACGTTTAAAGCCCAAATATGAGTCTTTCAAGAAAAGTCGCGTATAATTTCTCTTTTCAAATCGCCAGTAAGATTATTAACACCCTTATTGGAATTGTTAACGTTGCTCTAATCACTAGATATCTGGGTGTCTCCGGCTATGGCGATTATACAACCGCTTTTGCTTATATTGCTTTCTTTTCGATAATCTCCGATTTTGGATTTTTTTGGATTATTGTCAGGCGGATTGCGGCCGGTGAAGACGAAAGTCTGATTGTAAAGAACGCTACGACAACTAGGCTTATCTTTGCTTCGATCGTGTTTTTGTCTGCGTTGGTTTTGCTGCAGTTTTTGCCTTATTCGCCACAACTGAGGTTAGCGATTATTTTGGTAGCATTTTCAATTTTGTGGTCAAGCCAGACCAGTGTCTATAATGCCCTTTTCCAAGCAAAACTGAAAATGGATCTTGCCTCGACAGCTGAGACTATTTCTAAAGTTATGGCTCTGGGACTAATTTGGTTATCGATTAGACTAGATCTAGACATTATTTATGTTATCGGTTCGTCTCTAATCGGCACTTTCTTCAACTATATATTTTGTTTTTCATTCAGCCTCCGCTTTATCAAACCCGCCTTTGGCCTGGACAAAAAATTCATGCATCTTTTTTTTCTCGAAGCGCTGCCGATTGGTATCGCCAGCATTTTGAGTTTGATCTATTTCAAAATTGACACCGTGATCCTTTCTCTATACAAAACAAGTGTTGATGTTGGTATTTATGGAACGCCATATAAAATTCTAGAAATTTTAACTGCCATACCGGTTATGTTTGTTGGGTCGGTTTTCCCGGCTCTAACGGTAGCGTTTGCAAACAACGATCATCAGAAGCTTAAAAACCTATTCCAAAAATCATTTGATCTGCTTTCAATAGGCGCTTTCGCCGTGATTTCAATCACGGTAGCTCTTGCCCGGCCGATTACGAACTTGATTGCCGGCGAACAGTATTTGAATACCTCGACAGTTAGTCTGTTTGCTCTCCCGATTTCGTCCGATATGGTTTTGCAAATCCTGATTTTTGCGGTTGGCTTTTCGTTTTTAAATGCCCTTTTTACAAATGCTGTGGTGGTTTTTGGCAAGCAAAAAAGTCTCATCATACCTTATTTGGTGGGCACAGTTTTTAATTTATCGGCCAATATTCTTCTGATACCCAAGTTTTCCTACCTAGCCGCGGCGGTAACTACAGTTGTGACTGAATTTATAATTCTGATTTATTGCCAGTCGATAGTGAGAAAAAATCTTCCGGTTGGATTAGAGCTAGGCAAATTTTTTAAAAGCTTCGTGGTGGCTGCCGTTGTCTTCATCGTGCTTATGGCCGTTAAAAACTTCAGTATCTTCATAACTTTGCCACTTGGCATTATTCTTTTTCCGTCGGGCTTGATTTTGTTAGGGATTATCAACAAGGATGCGGTTAAGGGTTTATTAAAAAATTAGAAGGATGAAAATTTCTGTCATAGTCCCCACATATAAGCGTCCGGATTTAATTGAACGATGTCTGAGCTCTTTGGCAAAACAAAATTTTCCTAAAGGAGATTTTGAAATCTTAGTTTGTGGAAATAGTTCAGATAAACAAACGGCAGTTGTGGTCAATGAATTTATACAGCTTAACCGGGGAATTAATATCAGGTATCTCCATCAGAGTTGCGATACTCCGTCTAAGGCGAGGAATCTTGGGATAGGTAAGGCCAGCGGAACCACAATAGCTTTCACTGATGACGATTGTCAGCCGGATGACAGTTGGCTCGATGAAATCTATAAAAGTTTCGAATCTGACGATATATATGGCGCGGGTGGGGTTACATATACCCAAAAACACGATGTCACTCCTTTGACATCCCAGATAGAGAATAATCTTGATTCAAGCTTTCCAACCTGTAACGTCGCTTATAAAAAATCTGTTTTGGACATGGCGGGAGGTTTCGATGAGAATTTCCCTGCCACGAATGAGGATGTTGAAATTGCCTGGCGTATCGGAGCAATGGGCAAAATTGTGCATAATCCGAAGATCAGGGTCTTGCATCCTCCGAGGAGGGATTCATTCTCCAAACAGATGAAAGGGGTTATAAATTTGGAGGGGGAATATTTGCTTTGGGAAAAGCTCCCGGGGATATATCGCAAGAATCACATCCATCCCTTGTATTTTTTGGTTGTTAATTACATGTTTAGATTAGGACTGAAAAGGTTGATTCTCTCTGGCAAATGGTTGCTAAAAGACCCGACTGTCAATATAAGGCTGTTTGCTATCATCCTTTGCCAGAGGCTTTATCTGGTTTGTCTTTTGCCGTATTTTATCTATAGAAGTTTTAGGAGAAGACATGCATAAAAAACAGAAAATATTGTTTGATGGTCGGTTTCTGTCTCTTAGTCACGCGGGTTTGGGGCGATATTCGTGTGAAATCCTAAAAAACATCTTGAAAACAAGTAGCGATTTTTCGTATACGGTGCTGGTGACAAAGGGGACGAAATTCGACAACGATCTTTCCCGTGTCATCTATGAGCAAGGGGAGAATGTAGAAATTATTGAAACCGATATAGCTCATTATAGTATCGGCGAACAAACAAAGCTTTCTTCCCTGATAAAATCAATCCGCTCCGATTTGGTTCATTTTCCGCATTTTAATCATCCGGCTTTATACAATGGGCGATTTGTCGTGACTATCCACGATCTCACGCTTAGCCAATATTCAGAGAGAGGCGGCTTGTTTAAGCGATCGCTTTATCGAATCGTCATAAATCATGCAGCTAAAGCATCGCGTAAGATATTGGCAGTTTCAAATTTTGTTCGCGATGAAATTGCTCAAGAATTTAAGCTGCCAAAAAGCAAAATAGTCACAACTTATAATGGAATAGACGATATATTCACCAAAATAACGAATCCCCGAACTTTAAAAAAGGTTGAAAAATACGGTCTAATGAGTCCTTACATCCTCTCGGTCGGACAATGGCGTTCACACAAAAATCTTCTGCGTCTGGTGAGGGCTTTTGCGATGGTAATCAAAAATCCTAAAATTCCCAGGAATCTGGAATTAGTCTTTGCCGGCCGCGATGATCCCAAGTATCCTGAGCTTAAGGCCCTGGTTCGCGATTTGGAGTTAGACAATAGAGTCAAATTTACGGGGTTTGTAGCGGATGAGGATTTACCCGTGATTTATAATAACGCTCTAGCATTTTGTTTCCCATCGCTTTCCGAAGGTTTCGGCCTACCGGGGCTTGAAGCACAAGCGTGCGGTACGCCGGTCATCTCAAGCGATAAAACCTGCTTACCAGAGATTTATGGTAAGGCCGCATTATATTTCGACCCAGAAAGTATTGATGACATTGCCCATAAGATAATTCGTGTTTTGACCGATGATGATTTGCGCGCAAACCTCATCGAAATCGGCTTAGACAATTCTAAAAAATTCACTTGGGAGCAAGCTGCCCAAAAAACTCTTGAAGTGTACAGGGAAATATTGTATAACGAATGAAATCAAAATTTTTAAAATAAGTCTTAGTTTTCTAATAATGTTGGAGGTCTTATGGGGATTGAAAATCTGAGTCTGTACATGGCTTTTTTTTCGTCTGTGCTGGCGATTGTATGGGGACTTTTTCTGGTCAGGTGGATTCTAAATAAAAACGCCGGCAATAAAAAAATGCAAGAAATAGCGGCCGCTATTCAGCAGGGCGCCTCTGCATATTTGAAAAGACAATATAAGACTATTGCCGTTGTTGCCGTGATAGTTGCTTTGATACTCGGGTTCTTCATCAACTGGGTTACGGCTTTGGGTTTTATAATCGGTGCCGTACTTTCTGGTCTGGCTGGGTTTATCGGCATGACCGTTTCGGTGAGGGCTAATGTTAGGGTTGCGGAGGCCGCTAAGAGCGGTCTTAAAAGTGCTCTTGATCTAGCCTTCAAAGGTGGCGCGGTAACTGGCTTTTTGGTGGTAGGTCTTGGTCTAATAGGCGTGGCCGGTTTTTATGCTATTACAAAGGCTATGGGATATGGTATAGACGCCATGGTTGGTCTCGGATTTGGTGGATCTTTGATTTCAGTTTTTGCTAGGCTGGGCGGTGGAATTTTCACAAAAGCCGCTGATGTTGGAGCCGATTTGGTTGGAAAGGTTGAATCCAATATCCCCGAAGACGATCCAAGAAATCCGGCAGTCATTGCTGACAACGTCGGTGACAACGTCGGTGATTGTGCCGGAATGGCCGCTGATCTCTTTGAAACCTACGCCGTAACCGCCATCGCTACGATGTTACTTGGCGAATTGGTTTTCGGTGGAAGTGTCAACGCCATAATTTTTCCGTTGGTTCTGGGTTCGATCTCAATTATTGCCTCGCTAATCGGATCATTCTTTGTCAGATTAAGCGGCGCAAAAATTATGTCAGCGCTTTATAAGGGATTGATTGCTTCTGGCGTTATTGCCGCAATCGGCTTTTACTTCGCCACTAACTGGGTGATGGCTGATTTTGAGCCAATGAAACTTTTTTACAGTGCGCTCATCGGGTTGGGTGTAACTGGTGGCATGATTGTGATCACCGAATATTTTACTTCGACGGCTTACGGCCCAGTTAGACAGATTGCTCAGGCTTCTACGACTGGCCACGGCACGAATATTATCGCTGGTCTGGCGGTTTCGATGAAAGCAACGGTTTGGCCGGTTCTCATTATTGCCGCTGGTATACTCGGATCGTTTCAGTTAGCTGGCCTTTATGGGGTGGCGATTGCCGCTTTTGCTATGTTATCGATGACAGGGATAGTGGTAGCGATTGATGCATACGGGCCGATCACAGATAACGCTGGTGGAATTGCTGAAATGGCTAATTTGCCGGAAAAGGTAAGGGATATTACAGACCCACTTGACGCCGTTGGCAATACGACTAAGGCGGTCACCAAGGGTTACGCTATTGCCTCAGCTGGTCTTGCGGCGATCGTTTTGTTTGCCTCATATACTCAGGAAATTGAAAAGCTTGGGAAAGCTTTCACTTTTTCACTGTCTGACCCGAAAGTCTTAGTCGGACTGTTCATCGGTGGTCTTTTACCATACTGGTTTGGGGCTCTCTCGATGGAGTCGGTCGGTAAGGCTGCGGGTTCGGTTGTTGAGGAGGTAAGAAGACAATTTAAATCCATCCCTGGTATAATGGAAGGCAGGGCGAAGCCTGATTATTCTAACGCGGTCGACATTGTGACGCGTGCGGCAATTTCGCAGATGATTTATCCGGCGCTTTTGCCGGTGCTTGTTCCGGTGCTTGTCGGTTTCACACTTGGGCCAGTTGCACTCGGTGGAGTCTTGGTCGGATCAATTGTCACGGGTCTGTTTATGGCTATCTCCATGACTTCTGGCGGTGCGGCCTGGGATAATGCAAAAAAGTATATTGAGCTTGGCAATTTTGGTGGCAAGGGAAGCTTCGCCCACAAAGCTGCTGTTACTGGAGATACGGTTGGTGATCCATATAAGGATACCGCCGGTCCAGCGATTAACCCGATGATTAAAATTCTGAACATTATCGCTTTGCTGATTGTGGCCTTCATCGTCAAATAATGCTCAATCCGTCTCTTATCACGAGCGAGAGACCGCTTAAAGCAAAAGTTGTAGAGATTACTCCAACTCAGGCAGTTCTGGTTTTGCCAGACGAACAAAAGATGTTAATTCATCCGAAATTTTTACCAGAGAATAGCAAGGTGGGGCAATGCGTTTTCTTGAATTTTTTGTCAGAGGAACAGCTCGAGCAAAAAAGAGAAGAAGTGGCACACGCGGTTCTAGAAGAAATATTGAGAAAGTGAAATGAAGAAAACCAAGATGTTGGAAAAAATAAGGACGAACGCTAAAACCGCCCTTGGTCTTTTTGCTTTGTCTCTGCTGGTTTTTGTGTGTGCATTTGTCGCATATGGCTATGAATTCAGGCAAAAAACCCTACCAAAACAACATTTGGCCAACGAAAGTTTCGCCGGTCTCTCAAAGGACGGGTTAACAAGGAAAATCGAAAAACTTGAGATTGATAATAAGCAAAGCAAGATTGTGCTCAAAAGCGATGATAAGAGCTGGGATATGACAATGGAATCGGCCGGCTGGAAAGTTAAAAGAGATGAAATGGTTAATGAGATTTATGGTTATGGACACAATTCGAGCTGGTATAGGAGAATTTGGCCTCTGTGCGTGGCGCTTACTTCAGGGAGGGAATATGACCTCTTGTATGAAATCGATCAGAAAAAGTTAGAAGATTGGGTCAGTTCGATAAATAATGAGATTGGCACGCCTAAAACTGAAGCGAATCTGCAGGTAAAAGGTGATAATGTTAAGGTGATTGAACCGCAAAGCGGCAAAAAGATAAATCTTACCAAGCTTTCTGAAGAAGTCACTGATGTTTTTAAGCTAAAGACCAAAGCGCAAATAAATCTTGAGCTATCCGATGATGCCCCGATCATTTCCAGACAAGATGCCGAGAGTTTGGAGGATGAGGCAAAGGAATTATCAAGCGATAAAGTTGAGCTTAGCGCGCCCAACGGGATTATTGATCTTGGCCCGGCCAAAATCGGTGCGTCGATTGAGTTGAAGAAACAGATAAAGGAAAAAAGAGGTCTATTCGGTTCTCATACTGAATATGGCCCAGCTTATGTTTCGTTTAGCGAGGACAAGATTAGGGAGATTTTGGATAGAGAAGCCGACAGTGTTAATATCGCTCCGGTCGACGCTCGTTTTACAATTAATGATGGGAAGGTATCCATCCTGCAAAATTCAAGCAATGGTAGAGCGATCAAGACTGACGAGGCCATAAAGTTAATCATAGCTAAGCTGGAGGAGGGCAAGGACAAAAAAATTGATTTACCCTCAGAAATGAGAAAGCCAGCAATCGATGTGAGCGATGTTTCTGATATAGAGAAATACGGTATCAAGGAACTTATCGGAACAGCAACAACTGATTTTTCCGGCAGTCCCAATAATAGGATCCAGAACATCAAAATTGGTGTCCAATCTCTTTCTGGTACTCTGGTCAAACCTGATGACGAGTTTTCAACAATCGGCCACCTCGGGGCGATTGATGGTAGCTCGGGGTATCTCCAGGAACTTGTTATCAAAGAGAATGCAACTGTGCCTGAGTTTGGAGGTGGGCTGTGCCAGGTTTCGACGACGCTTTTTAGGGCGATTATGAACGCTGGCCTGGACGTAACCGAACGACACAATCACTCGTATCGCGTAAGCTATTATGAGCCGCCCATCGGGATGGATGCGACCATCTATTCGCCCAGCCCTGATCTTAAATTCAAGAATGATTATAGCGGTTACGTTTTAGTTCAGGGAAAAGTTGAGGGTAACAAGGTAACTTTTGATATTTATGGCACTAAAGATGGCCGAGAAGTTGAGATAACCGAACCCTATGTTTATGATGTGACCGCCCCGCCAGCAGATATTTATATTGACGATCCAAGTTTGGAACCAGGCGAAGTCAAAAGAACTGACAGGGCGCATCCTGGCGCAAAAGCAGTCTTCTATTACAGAGTGAAAAAAGCTGGTAAAACAAATGAGCAGAAATTCCTGTCTTCTTACGTGCCATGGGCAGCGAAATACTTACGAGGGCCAGCTGTATCGGAGGGGCAGTAAATAACTTTAATTCTAAATTCTAAAGAATTTTTTGAATTTTTAATTTGCAATTTAGTAATGATGTCTATGGCCAAAAAAACGAAACGAAAAATTCTCGTTGTTGGAATAATAGCAGCGCTGATAGCGTTGATAATTATTTTCTATCCCAAAAAATCTGTTGCGCCAAAGAATACTGTTTTAGTCTCTTCCGCCTCTGTAGCGCCGACTGTCAGTAGCCAGGTGCTCGCTGACCTAAAATGGCCATCCAACCGAACTGTTAGTGTTCGGATTCTGATGTATCACCACGTCGGACCCTTGCCAGCTGATGCCGACGATATCCGTAAAGGCCTAACGGTTTCGACAGAAAATTTTGATAAACAATTAGAACAGATAAAAAACTCCGGCTTTAGGGTAGCGACCATGGCTGGGCTATATGAAGCGGTGGCCAAAGGCGAGGACACCAGTAAAACAATTGTTTTGACTTTTGATGATGGCTATGATGACAATTTTTCCTATGCGTGGGAAGCGATGAAGAAATATGACTTTGTCGGCACGTTTTTTATCATTTCCGGGAAAATCGGCCAAGCGGAATATATGACCGAAGGGCAAATCAAGGAATTAGCGGCCGCTGGCAATGAAATTGGCTCGCATACAGTTACGCATCCGAGTTTAGAAAAACTTTCGAGTGGAAAGCTGGAAACTGAACTTGTAGATTCAAAAGCGGCATTGGAAAAATTGACTGGCAGAGCGGTTATATCTTTGTGTTATCCAGCCGGTAAATTCTCGGATGTGGTCGAAAAAGCAGTCGAACAAGCCGGCTACAAAACTGCTGTCACGACCGCAGCCTGGAAGCCATTTTCGACTGATAAACCTTTTGAAGTGCCGCGACAAAGGATGAGTGACGGGACGGATCTAAAAAAGCTATTGTAGCTCGTCAATCTTCCAGTTTGGCTGAACCGATATGTCTAACTTGGGATTACACCTAAAGGCTTTAATTGCCCCAGCGATCCCTATCCCTACGGCATTATCGGTGGAGAGATTTTTGGGCGGAATTAGTATCTTGACTGACTGCTGACGACTGCCTACCCGCCGTAGCCTTGGCGTAGGCGGGATGGCTGAGAGTTGTTTTACAAAATGTTCGCGTAAGTAAGAGTTTGCCGAAACACCCCCGGATAAAATAACGGTTTTAGGGTTATATTTTTCTATCGCCAAAATCGTTTTCTCGATTAGGGTCTGACAAGCAGTTTTCTGAAAGCTTGCCGCCAGGTCTTTTTTGTTGTATTTGCGTATATTCCCGGTTGCGGGGTCTTTTGTAAGATATAAAACAGCCGTTTTTAATCCGGAAAATGAAAAATTAAGTTTATTTTCAAGTCGCGCGATTGGTAACTTATAAGCATTTTCATTACCGCCAACAGCGAATTTTTCAATGGCTGGTCCGCCAGGATAACCTAAGCCCAAAATACGCGCCACTTTATCAAAGGCTTCGCCGGCGGCATCATCAATTGTTTGCCCGACAGTTTCGTATTTCAGGTGGTCTTTCATCAAAATCAAGCTTGTATGCCCGCCACTGACGACAAGCGCCAAAATCGGAAAAATACCTGATTTTGGAATTTCAAATTTTAAATTATCGTTTTCACTTTTCACTTTTCCGACCTCGGCTTGGCCATCGGCCGAGACGGGTAACTTTTCACTTACAGCGCAGAATGCGCTGTATATATGTCCTTCGAGATGATTAACCGGAATAATTGATTTGTGATAATAGGCTCCTAGAATCTGTGCCGTTTCTATGCCCATCAGGAGCGACCCAACAAGTCCGGGCCCGGCTGTCACGGCGGCAGCATCAACAAAATTCTTAATTATGAATGATGAATCACGAATTATGTTTTTTTGGGATTTTGAATTTATAATTTCGTTAGAGTTTAGAGTTTGAAATTTAGAGCTTGTCGTTAACGGCTCAAGCGCTTCTCCTAATACTGGAACCATTGCTTCCAAATGAGCTCTCGAGGCTAACTCTGGATATACTCCGCCCCACTTTTTATGGAGGTCTATCTGGCTAGCGACAACATTTGAAAGGACTTCAAAATCCCAACAGTTCTTTGATTGTCCAAATTCGACGACACTCATTGCTGTCTCGTCGCACGATGTTTCTATAGCTAGGATGATTTTACTTTTCATAAGCTGTTTCACTTGCCCCGCTACCCGACGCACTGCAATAACTGGACGAAGTCCGTTTTGCAGTAAGGAGCGGTGTGGGGTCGCAACTAGTCTCGATCGATAGGATTGTTTTACTCATAACTGGTAATACTACCAGAAAATCAGTTTTTTTCTATCCTCGCCAAGTCTAAAAAATTACTCCTGTTTTTGCTAGAGTATAACCATGCCGATAAAATCAATTTTACAATCTCGGGAGTGGGCCGAATTCAAGAAAAGCCAGGGCTTTGTGATTTTTGAATATGATAATATTTTTATTCACAAAAGGAATCTGCCTTTTGGGCAAAACTTTTTGTATTTGCCAGAGGTCAGTGCGAATTGCTTATCGGACGATTTTCTAAAGAGTTTGAATCAGTTAACCAGAGAAAACAAGTCGATTTTTTGCCGAATAGAAATCATCGATCGTTTTGATGGAGAAAATGAGCAAAAGATAATTAAAGCCGGTTACAAAAGAGCTTTTGAACAAGTCCAGCCCAAATGGCGCCAAATTATCAATTTAGAAAAAAATGAAGAAGAAATTTTGTCTCAGATGAGATCAAAGGGTCGTTATAATATTAAGGTTGCTCAAAAACATAGCGTTAAGGTTAAAACCGACAATCAAGCCATCGGGGTTTTTCATGATTTATATCTGGAAACGGTAAAACGAGAAGGAATAAGTGGAAGATCGATCGAATACTTCGATAAAATGCTTGACAGCTTTGATCAGACAGATTATCTTGAAACCTACGTCGCGTTATATGAGAACCAGCCAGTTTGCGCGGCGCTAGTGAGTTTTTACGACGGTGTAGCGTCGTATCTGTACGGCGGATCATCAAGGAGGCATAAGGAGGTTATGGCTCCTTATTTGATGCACTGGAAAATAATCTGTGACGCCAAAGAGCGTGGAATGAAAGAATACGACTTGATAGGTCGCTCCCGTCCCGGTGATGACAATCCAAACTGGGCTGGTGTGACGCGGTTTAAGGAGCAGTTTGGTGGCGAGGCGGTGGAGATTATGGGAAGTTACGACTTCATCGCAAAACCAGCATTCTATCGGATTTTCAAGATTGCGGAGAAGATGAGAAGGAAGGAGAATTAAAAATCAAAGATAAAAAATTAAAATGATAGAGTAAAATGAAAAAAGTATTAGTTCTTTCTTATTTTTGAATTATCATTTTAACTTTTAATTTTTACATTTTAATTTATTAAATATGTCCATCAAACAAAAAATAAAATCTAGGTATCCCGGGCTGGTTAAACTCTCCCACAAAACGAGGGGTATGTTGGCGCACTACGCGTATTTTAGGCCGTCAAGAAAGATGAAAATTATCGGTGTGACGGGCACGAATGGTAAAACTACCACATGCCATTTGATAGCCAGAATTTTGGAAGTTTCGGGTGCGTCAGTTGGCATGGCGACGACGACGACTTTCAAAGTAAAAAAAGAAATTTGGACAAATTCTACTAATATGACCACTGTCAGCCCATTTAAGCTTCAATCAATGCTTAGGAAGATGGCTTCGGCGGGTTGTGAATATGCGATCGTTGAAACGACCACACACGCCATCAGTCAATTTAGAAATTACGGCATAAAATACTACGCAGTGGCTATGACCAACGTGACTCACGATCATCTAGATTATCATGGCACATTTGAAGCATATTTATCCGAAAAGTTAAAACTTTTCAGTAATGACCCAAAACTAGCGGTAGTCAACACTGACGACCCATCTGCCGCGAGATTCCTTTCTTTTGAATCTGGCAGACGCATAACATATGCTATTGAAGCACGGGCTGATGTTGTGGCAAGAAAAATGTTGTTGGATCCAAAAGGATCAACTTTCACGTTGGTTTTACCAGGCGTTCAGGTAGCGGTCGACCTCAAATTACCGGGCATATTTAATATTTCTAATGCGCTTTGCGCAGCATCAGTTTGTCATGGCCTAGGTGTTTCTCCAGACGCAATTAGGCGCGGCTTAGAAAGTGTTGACTTTGTTCCGGGGCGAATGGAGAAGGTTGAAGCGGGACAGGATTTCACTGTGATTGTCGATTATGCTCACACACCAGACGCTCTGGAAAAAGTTTATTCAGCCTTGAGACCCTCGGTCAAAGGAAAAATGATTGTTGTTTTGGGTGCTTGCGGCGACCGCGACAAAACCAAGCGACCGATTATGGGCGAACTTGCTAGCAAATTTGCCGATGTAATTATTGTAACCGACGAAGAGCCTTACACCGAAAACCCCAAAGAAATAATCGAACAGGTCGCGTCAGGTGTAGAGAACAGTAAAAACGGTAAAATAATTCTTAATAAAAACTTTTTTAAGATTGATAATCGTCGTGATGGGATTGCTAAAGCCGTTTTGCTAGCCGAAAAAGGCGATTTAGTTATCGTTACGGGAATGGGTGCGCAGGAATTTCGCGTTGTTGACACAAAACATCTTCCATGGAAAGAAAAGGAAGTAATCAGGGAAGAATTAGAAAAGGCAGGGTATAATAAGAGAAGTTAAATATTAAAGATTAAAAATCAAAATGATAGATCAAAATAAAAAAAGTATTATTTCTCTTTCATTTTTACTTTATCATTTTAATATTTAATTTTTACATTTTAATTTATGGAAACCGGCCATCTTCATCCTACAACCAAAATAATTCGCCAAGCAGTCAAGTTTTTTGAGCAGTTTGGTTTTGATGTTTATGAGGGGCCAGAGGTTGATACAGAATGGTACAATTTTGACGCGCTAAATGTCCCTGGTGATCACCCGAGCCGTGATGTGCAAGACACTTTTTGGCTTAAAGACGGACGATTATTGCGCACGCAAACCTCTAATGCGCAGGTTCGCTATGGCGAAGGCCATGCCTGCCGGCAGGCAGGTAAAACTCCGCCGATTAAAGTGATCGTGCCGGGCGTGTGTTACCGCAACGAAGCGACTGACGCTGGGCATGAAGCGAGTTTTTTTCAGCTTGAAGGATTGTATATTGATGAAAAAGTAAATCTTGGGCAATTATTTTGGGTTCTAGAGGAACTTTATAAAGTTTTGTTCGGACCGGAGACAAAAATGCGTTTCCGCCCGCACCACTTTCCTTTCACCGAACCATCGATTGAATTTGAGATGAAATTTCGCGGCAAATGGTTTGAATTAGGTGGGGCGGGGATGGTGCATCCAAAGGTGATTTCCAATATGGGGCTCGATCCAGAGAAATATTCTGGCTATGCTTTTGGGCCCGGATTAGAGCGTGCTGTAATGATCAAGCACGGTATCGGCGAAATCCGTCTATTTCGTTCGGGAGACTTAAGATTTTTAAAACAATTTTGATAATATGAAAATTCTTAAAAGTTGGCTGAAAGAATATGCGGATTTCGATTTAAGCGACGGAAAACTCGATGATCTTTTGACGTATTCTGGAACGTTAGTCGAAGAAGTCACAGGCGGAATTGACGATAAAATTATTGTCGCAAAAATTTTAGAAATAAATCCGCACCCAAACGCTGGCAGACTACATTTAATAAAAGTTGATACTGGCTCCGGCGAGATCGAAGTTGTTTGCGGCGCACCAAATATCGAAGTCGGGCAAATTGGGGCTTTCGCGCAAGTTGGTAGCCGAGTTTTGGATTTTGAAGTTTCAGAAGCCGAGATTCGAGGCGTTAAATCACCGGGGATGATGTTATCGGAGCGCGAGCTTGGATTATCTAGCGATCATCGCGGAATTTATGTTTTTGAAAAAGACGTTGAGTTAGGTAGACCAGTGGCGAAATATTTAAATACAGACACAGTTTTTGATTTGGAAATCACTCCAAATCGCGGCGACTGTCTTTCGCATCTTGGTGTAGCGCGCGAGGTGGCGGCGCAAATAGACCAAAAATTAAAATTTGCCGAGGGAGAATTTGGGAATTTTGAAAAACCAGCCGGTGGGCTAAGGGTCGAAATCCAAAATCCTGACCATTGTTTCAAATATTGCGGTGCAGTGATTCGCGGGGTCAAGATTGCCGAATCACCGGAGTGGCTCAAGCAAAAATTAATTGCGGTCGGGACCAAGCCAATTAACAACGTCGTCGATATTACCAATTTTGTGATGTTGGATCTGGGCCAGCCGCTGCACGCTTTTGACAAGCCCAAAATTTCTGGCGAGAGAATTATCGTACGCAATGCCAGTGACGGCGAGAAGATCACGACAATTGATGGTGTTGAGAGAAAACTTGATAACGAAATGCTGGTGATTGCGGACGAGCAAAAAGCGGTTGCGATTGCCGGTGTGATGGGTGGGGAAAATTCTGCAATCGATGATAATACGACCGAAATTGTTCTAGAATCAGCCGTTTTTGAGAGAAAATCTGTCCGCCGAACGGCCAAAATTTTGAAATTAACAACTGATGCCAGCTATCGTTTTGAGCGGGGAATTGACGCCGAACTAGCCAAAACCGCTCTATTAAAAGCCGCCAAAATGATTTGTGAAATCGCGGGCGGGGAGGTTCTAGAAACGATTATTGACACCGCCCAGGAAGAAAAAAACGACTTTGTCAAAATCGAGCATAAGAAAATTAACGAGCTTTTGGGGACGGCGCTTTCAAACGAACAAATTGATAAATATTTAGTCGCGCTAGGTTTTAAGCTCAAAGACGAAATGTGTTTGCCGCCGAGTTGGCGACATGATGTGATGATTTGGCAGGATTTGGCCGAGGAAGTGTCGCGACTTTATGGTTTCGCTCAAATCCCCATGGTGAAAATGCAAAAAGAAGACCCGCCCAAAACTGCCGATTACTATTTCAAAGAAGCTCTCAAGGATATTTTAGTTGCACAAGGTTTCGCCGAGGTTTTTACCTATCCATTTCTATCAGAGGCGGATATAAAAACGATAGGTCTAAATCCCGAAGATTTACTTGAAGTTGCCAATCCCGTGCAATCTGAAAATAAGTTCATGCGAAATTCGCTTGTGCCAGGATTAATGCGTGTGGTCGCTAAAAATCCGACTTTTGATCCCATTTTGGTTTTTGAGTTTGGTAATATTTTTGGCTCTTTCGAAAAAAATATAGATAAAGAAGAGCCAACCGTGAGCGACTATCCAGAGAAAAAAATAGAAGAAGTCGAACGGTCGACCGAATCAGAAAAAACCAAAATTGCTGTGGCGTCTTCTGGTAAGGGAGCTAAAGCTGTGCTTGAAAGTTGCGTCAAAACATTGGCGGATAAGACGGGTCTTGATGGGAACGTTTTTGAAATCAAGGAATTTTCGCGCGATGAACTGGCTAAATACAAAATTAAAAAACCGAATGTTTTTGTCTTTGAGCTTGACGCTGGCTTAATTGTTGAGGCGATGAAGAAAAGTGGGACTGAAGCTGATTTTGTGTCGAGCGAGGATCCGGTCAGCTATCGCGAAGTTTCAAAATTTCCCCCGGTTAATCGCGATTTGGCTTTTATTGTTGATGAAAAATTATCTCTATCTGAGATTCGGGATTTGATTTTAGAAACTTCAAAATACGCAGTTCTGGTCGAGGCATTTGATGAATTCTCGAGTGATAAGTTTGGTTCGGGCAAAAAGTCGGTGGCATTTCACATCTGGCTTGAGGATTTAAACAAAACTTTATCCGTCAAAGAAGCCGATCAAGAAATTTCAAAGATTGTTGAGTCGTTGAAGGACAAGTTCTCCGCTACGCTTAGAAGCTAAAAGAAAGGCGGCACCCCGGTTCCGCCTGCTAAGGCGGCTCCGAGGTGCCGTTTGTGGATGAGATTTGCCGTTGCCGGTGAATCTCATTGCGGAGGAGGTGCAACGCTACGGCCAGCCTTGCTCGCTGGCAGGGCGCTACCCTTCCCCGGAAAATCCGATATCCGTCGATCTCTGCGGCAAGAGGAGCTTCGCCCTTACCGCAAACTTCTCCCATCCATCCGAGGGCCAGCCGGATGGGGCTGCGCTCACCGGCGCAGTCGCACCAAAATACTCATTCGGCATCATTTTGGATGCCCCTTTCGATGGATTACCGCCATCCGATCAGAACAATCTAGCACTTTTTGGTCCAATCGTAAACTGTCTTCCGTAAAAAGCAGATCTGGAATAGGCTCTTTTGACAATTATGGTTTAGCTGACTATGATTTCTTATGTTATATGAAAAATAATACCTTTGTTTTAATTGACGGAAACGCAATTTTACATCGAAGCTATCATGCGATGCCGCGCTTTGAAGTTGACGGTCAGCTGGTCAACGCTATTTACGGGTTTATTTCAATCTTATTTTCAGTCATCGAGCGACATCATCCTGAATATCTAGCGGTCGCCTTTGACGTCAAAGGTCCGACTTTTCGCGATGAACTTTTCGATGAGTATAAAGCTAAAAGGGTTAAACCACCGCAAGAATTTTACGATCAAATTCCGGCTGTTTGGGAATTTGTACGCGAGATGGAAATTCCGCTTTTGACGAAAGTTGGTTTTGAGGCGGACGATGTTATCGGCACATTGGCCAAAAAGATTAATGGTGATTTGGGCGAGGGTGAGGTTATTATTGTTACCGGCGATCAAGATACTCTGCAATTAGTTGATCAGAGAACCAAGGTTGCAATGCCGGCGATGGGTAAAATCAAAGAAACAATTTATGATACTTCGGCGGTGATTGGTAAATTTGGCCTCAAGCCAGAGCAGATTATCGATTACAAAGCACTCTCTGGCGATCCGTCAGATAACATTCCGGGCGTGAAGGGCATTGGCGAGAAAACTGCAACGGAATTATTGATGGAGTTTGCCTCAGTTGAAGGAATTTATGGATATTTAGAAAAAAAATTTAGTATTGAGAATTTAGACATTAAAAATTCAATTAAAATTAAAAATTTAAAATTTAAAATTAAACCTCGAATCGCGAGATTGCTGCTAGAGAATAAGGAGATGGCTTATCTGAGCAAACAACTCGCTACCATCAAAACTGATGTTGAATTTGAGTTTAAATTAAGTGAAGCCAAATTACATAATTTTGATGAAAAAAAAGTCACGGATTTTTTACAAAAATATCATTTCAAATCTTTAATTAAACGAATGCCAAAATCAAAAAGGGTCATTGGTGACCAGCAACAACTCTTTTAATTTGTAAAATCGAAAATTTATAGAGCAAATTTCATTATGATCCTATTCTTTTTTGGCTCAAATAATTATCTAATTTCGCGAAAACTTCGCGAATTAAAAGAGCGCTATCGACAAAAGTCTGGTGGGGATTTGAATTTGGCCACGATTGACGGCGAAAATTTGGATTTTAATGAGTTTGCCCGCCAAACCCAGGCAATGCCACTTTTAGCCTCCAGCCGGTTGATTGTAATTAACGATATTTTCAAAAACCGATCTCGGGAAACCCTGGATTGCATTAAGGATTTTTTGCCTAAGATTCCCGAATCAACCGTGGTAATTTTTGTTGAGCAGTCAATGCCCGATAAACGCCTAGGGCTTTTTAAGGCGCTTAACAAGCCAAAAGTGGCGCAAGAATTTAAACCCCTCGACGTTATGTCGACGAAAGATTTTATCCGAGAGGAGATTGAGAGTCTTGGCGGACAGATTGAGCCTGCCGCGATCGACGTGCTTTGCGACTTTGTTCAGGATGATCTTTGGCGGCTGGGAAACGAGATCAGTAAACTTATAAGTTATTGCCAAAGCGAAAAGATCAAGCGTACGGACGTAGAAAATCTAGTTAGCCGAGACGTGTTTGGTAACTCATTTAAGCTTGCCGACGCGATCATGAAGAAAGATTGCAAGAATGCTCTCGGGCATCTCGGGGCTCTTATAGAAGCCGGCGAGCCGCCGCTTAAAATATTCGGTTTGATAGTTTATCAATTTAGAGTCATGAGCTACGTCTTACAAGCAAGCGCCGTGTCGAATAATAAGTTCGCAATTGCCAAACAAACCGGTCTTAATCCATTCCAGATTGATAAAATATTACCTTTTTCTAAAAAGACCGATTTTGGCCAACTCAGTTTGATTTTTTCAAGACTTTCTTCGATTGATGAAGCAATCAAGAGTGGTAAAATAGAACCAGGCGAAGCGCTTAAAGATTTTATATTGGATACAGATGGTAATCGGAATCTATAAAAATAAACTATTCCTCTTTCTGTTTTTAGGTCTAACTGTTTTTTTTGCCAATAAATACGTCGGTTTTCCTCTCTCAACCGTTAGTGCCGATCGAGCTATTGCCGATATAGCAGATAACATGAATATGAGCGGCAACAGGAGCAGGTTCTATCTGGAGATGAATCTAAAAAACGACGGCTCGATTGAAGTCGATGGCAAAAAAATATCCGAGAGCATTATTCCCAAGGTCAGTTTTGATGAGCTTAGGTATATCATTTTAGATAAGCCGGAAAATCTTTACTCGGAGCTTGAAGTGGATCTAATCCTTCCGCGTAAGCTAACAAAACTCGAAAATAAACCAGAAATAATTGCTGTTCACGGCGCCGAACCGGAGGGGACATCTTTCGTTGGTGATCGGATTATTTACAAAGCAAAGGATATCGGACCAGATGCAACAATCACTATAACTGCTGCTTTTCCGAAGGGCTATCTCACACTTTCTGCCAATAAAAAGGTCGAAGAAACAATCGGTGTAATCCCGGCTTCGTATTGGTTGGCGATCAGCTTGGCCTTACCAATTCTTGCCGCCATGCTTTTTTTGTCGGTTGCCATAAGGAGTAGAGGCAACTTTTTAGATAAAATCCCCGATTCACTGCTTCAAAGCCTGCCGGAAAGGACTCCGCCAGCTGTGGCTGGCGCTTTGGTTGACGGAAAGGTCGGACCACGCTCGATTACAGCCACTCTAGTTGATTTGGCGCAACGCGGGTTTATCGAGATTTATAATAGAGGAGAGGATTTCGTTATATTTAAAAAGCAATACGATATCAAAAAAACTCCTCTCAGACCTTTTGAGGTAACTCTACTTGATAAAATTTTTATGCCGAAACAAAAAGCGGCTGGTTCTTTTGATGTCGAAACAAGGATCGCTCGACATCTATTCTCGCGTAAAATCGCTCTCTCGTATTTAGAAATTTATGATGAGGGGTTGGCGCATAAATATTTTTTTGACGCACCAGCAAGGACTCACTTGCGATATAGGATGATGGGGATTATCACTTTTTGTGCAGGAATTGCTGGTTATGCAATCTCAGCTTTTTTCGCCCCGGATCCTAAATTCGTTCTATTTTTCTGGATATCATTAGTAATTTTTGGGATTTTGATTGTCAATTTCGCGCCAAGAATTACATCTTTGTCTCCTAGGGGTGTCGAATACAGAACGAGGTGGCTTAGATTCAGAAATTACCTTGCGCAAAATGAACTAGTTGCTGCTCGTGAGGCTGGTTTATTTGAAAAATATTTGCCATACGCGATTGCCTTTGGCGTTGAGGCTGATTGGGCCTCGAGGTTTATAGAGGAGAATTTTGTCAAGCCGGACTGGTATGATTATATTGCTGACGTAAATGGTGTTGAGAACTTCGCTAAAAGCCTTTTGCCGATCATCGACTATGTCGCTAAGGCTTTTGACGCCTCGAGCGATCCGTTGGTTAAATAGCAAGTTGATCAATCTTTATTCTAGAGCCATCTTCTTTTCTTCCTGATCTTGTCTTTGGGCTTTTTTAACAAATACCAGATCGTCTTCGTTTTCTTTCTTTTCTCCGGTAAGTTGTTTATAAACTTTGTCTGCGGCATCTATCTTGGCCAGCAAATATTTGGCAATCTCGGAGTTCTTATATTTACCCATTAAAACAAAAGGTAGGATCTTGCCGACGTTCTTAATGGCATCCTCGCGCTTTGTAGGATCAGACGATAAAAGATCTTGAAGCGTTTGTTGCATCCGCGCCTTTTCTTTGATTATCCAATCGGCTCTGGTCTTTGTCTGCTCGCTAAGAGGTACGGGTGCATTGCTATAGTATTCCTCCCACATCTGTCTGACTTTTTGGAAATCTTGGTCTGACCCAAGCAGGCCGCGCAATTCTTCTACATTTGAAGCCTGCAGTTGGTCGATGTTGCCAGCTTCCTCAATAACATCCTCAGTCGTCTTCTGCAATTTTTGGAAATCAGCATTCCCACTAGCGGCATTCTTTTCTACCTCATCTCCCAAGGCATCAAACTCAGTCTGCTCGTCTTTTTCTAGCTTAGTCGTATCCTTAATTTTCAGCGCATTGTCGGCAAAAACTTTCAGTCCGTGATCTTTGATCTGACCGATAGCGGCGGCTTGATCGCCAATGGAACGTAGAATTTTATCCATAGCGCGTAAAGCTAGCTGGCTGTTTGGGTCAGTTTGTTTCCCCTGTAGGACCTGCTTCACTTTATTTAAAGAATTAAAGAAGCTATTCGCTGTTGTTTCAGCGACTTTTTGTTTGATTTCAGGCGACTCTTTGTATGAAATCGCAACGACTGAGCGAATCAGCGCCCCGATTTCCTTTGCTTTTGGATCGCCTAGTTTTTCACCGGCGGTCAGGACGCTTTTTAAGGCTTCATATTGGCCTCTGCGTGTAGGGTCTGCCACTGTTTCAGGGTGCTTGATGGCGATAACCTCTTGGACGATCTGGCGTCTTTGCTCGTGTGATAAATTATCCTGGGACAGAGCCGATTTTAAGCCGTCGATATTTTGGAGTGCCGATAAGGCGTTTTGTGCCAAAGGATTGGTCTTACTTTGTGCTGACAATCTTTGCCTGATTATATTTTCTCCGGGTTGCGCTTCGCTTAGCTGTCTGACAAAGTCGGCAAGAGCGTTATCCTTCGCCTGCTCGAGTGTGTCCATGGCGGAGACTTTTCCGGTGCTCTGGCTGATGGCAGATTTTATTGACCTTGCTAGTTCGTCACCAGTCATATCTTTGTCGGAAATAGCCTGTTTGATCTTTGTGAATCTCTCCGCCTCGGCTTTATCCTGAATTGTTTCCGGCTTGGCAATCTTAGACAAAACCTCATTGGCATTTTTCACATCCTGATCGCTTTGTTCCAGCTTTGCTAGGTCGGACAAACTCTTTTTGTCTTTAGATATAAACTCCATTGCTTTTGGTGCAGTCTGTTTCAAGCCGGAAAGGCTCATGATGTACGGAATTGACAAATTATCCTTCAGTGTTCGAGTTCTATCCCTCAAAATAGAGGGTAGTGCCGACGGTTCGGCTTTTTCACCGACTTGTTTATATATCCCCGGACCAGGCTTGGGCTGGATGGGCTTCGGGGGTGGTACGCCAACTTTGTTTTGGATATTTGTAAGATATTTTGGCGCTGATGATTTATTCCAAACATTAGAAATTCCTTTACCGATTTCCACACTGAAACCCATAATGATTCTAAGCAACAGAAACGGCAAGATAATTGCTCCCCAAATCATCAGCAGGGCGATAATGTATCTGGCATAAGTATCCGTGTCCGTTAGATTATTACCATTCGAGATTACGTCTTGGTCTGTGATGGCAAGCGATGTATTCTTGGGCGGTGTTAGCAGAAGATTTGTTCCTGACTGATAAACATTTTCACCCGTTGCCCCATTTCGATCGCGTAATATACCGGTGTTGATCTCGATTGGCACCCCACTTTTTTGTGCTTTTTGCCCAGGGTAAACGTTACTCACATTGACTTCTGTTTTCTGCCACAAGTAAGGTATGGCAGTCAGAAAAAGGGCGAAAAGTGGACCCAAGAAAAGCCACCGGAAAAATTCTCTGACCCAAACGATGGCCACCTTCTTCGTAAGGGAAAAGACAAAAAATGGTAATACAAATGGAGAGAAAATAACCAATCCCCAAAGAAAAATTATCCGGATAATGATAAGTAGGGCAATTAAATAATTTGTAACAGCCGTTGCTTTGACGAGTAAAAGATGGCTTCTGACCGCCTCGTCGTATTTTGCTCCAGCTCTTCTATAGCCGTTAAACGATTGATAATTGAACGCGACAGTTAATAAGTCCTCGGCCCGTAAATGTTTTTGATCTGAAGTTAGAGTTTTGTCGTCGCTTTTGTGAATGGTATAGAAAGCTTGTTGTAGCTGATCCGTTCCTCTGATAATCAATAGTTCTGCACTGAAACTAAGGAAGGTCAATGCGAACGAAATGATTAGAGCGACCAACGCCCGCCTGGAACGATCTGCCCAGCTCAAATGCAAAATCATTCCAAAGGCGATGACAATAATGATTATTATGTAGAGCACACTAACGATATTTCTGACGGCTGACCAAAGCTTAAGCAGAGCTTGCGGTGCACCGCTGCCAGAATCAGATTCAAAACCCGCTCCTTTTATAGAAAGAGTCCAATTGAGAAATTCCCTAGCCCTTGCAGCGGATTTCCCGACTGTTGTAACCTCGACATCTTCCTGCCAGCTTCCGGAAACAACAGAAACTGCTGCAGTTGGTGTGACCAAAGCGCTTGCTGCCCCAGTCGATGCAGTATCTGCTTCTGCTCTGTGTGCGAAGAAAAAGACCAAAAACACACAAGCCGACAGACCTGCGGTCAACACCGAAAGCTTGAATGCTTTTTTCACACCCCTCCGTAATTAACTTATCTAGATTATAGCAAAATCGAAGAGATATTTTTTGTTTGCAGTGACGGTTTGTGGTTTAATGTAAATATAGAAAAGAGGAGGGGTGATGCAGCTATTTGGTGCTGGAGAAAGCCAGGATATTTTTGCCGGTTTGTCGCCGGTCTTGTCAGAGAGCGTTAAATCAGCTGTAGAGAAAGCGAAGCAGTTCAATTCTCCATATGTTGATCCAGAACACATTCTACTGGCTCTTCTTGAAGCACCAGATGTTTTTTCGTTGGTTGAGGCTTCGGGAGCTGACGCAAAAAAAATTCAGGACGAGCTATTTTCAAAAACCGAGAGAGGAGAATTTACTGGCGATCCCGAATTTTCTTCAAAATCAAAGAGAATTTTTTCCGAGGCACATCGATTGGCCGAGGGGCAAAAAAGTCAGTATGTTGGATTTTACGAGATTGTTGCAACCTATTTTCAGCACGAAGACTGGTTGGCTACGCAAGTTTTAAAAGAAAATGGGATTGATCTTGATAAATTGCAAAATGCGCAAAAGAATCTTGGCGAACACAAAAAAGCCGAGCTTAATGAAAACGAGAAAGCGATAGCGCAAGATGCCAAAATAAAAGAAATGACAGAAGGTGGTTCTTCGGTTTTAGGAACTTACACTACGGACTTGACACAAAGGGCTAGGGACGGAAAACTCGATCCGGTTCTGGAGCGTGATACAGAGATAGAGAGAGTCATGGAAATATTGACCAGAAGGACAAAAAATAATCCGGCGCTAATTGGTGATGCTGGGGTTGGCAAAACGGCGATTGTTGAGGGCCTGGCTCAAAAAATCGCCTCTGGGAATGCTCCGGAACCATTAAAGGACAAGAGAATTTTGGCCCTAGATTTAAGTTTAATGGTCGCTGGAGCTAAGCACAGAGGTGAATTTGAAGAGAGGCTTGAGCAACTTATTAAAGAAATTAAGCAAGCATCGGGCGCGATAATTTTGTTTATCGACGAGTTGCATACCATAATTGGTGCGGGCGGCGATGGGTCAATGGACGCAGCTAATATATTAAAACCAGCTCTTGCCAGAGGTGAACTGCAGTGTGTGGGCGCAACAACAATCAAGGAGTTCAGGCAATATATTGAAAAAGATGCGGCATTTGAGAGAAGATTTCAGAAAGTCATGGTCAATGAACCAACGGCCGAGGCGGCAGTCAAAATGCTTTCTGGTATTGTACCGAAGTATGAGGAGCACCATAAGGTCAAGGTACAACCAACGGCGATTGAGGCGGCAGTCAAACTGTCACAGAGGTATGTGGCCGATAGGAGCTTGCCCGATAAAGCGATTGATGTTATCGATGAGGCTTGCGCTAAGGTTGTCCTAAGAAATATCCAGCCTCGGGAAGTCACCGAAGATTTAGTTAGAGATATTGTTTCGGCCTTATCCGGTATTCCAATCAGCAAATTGACTCAAGACGAATCAAAAACCCTTTTAGATCTAGAGAATTTAATTCACAAACGCCTAATCGATCAGGAGCCGGCAGTTAAAGCTGTTGTTGAAGCAATCAGGAGAAACCGGGCCGGGCTTAAAAACCCCAAACGGCCAGTTGGCTCGTTTATTTTTCTTGGACCAACTGGTGTAGGAAAGACTCAGTTGGCCAAGACGTTGGCCGAAGTGATGTTCGGTACAGAAGAGAAAATGATTCGCATCGATATGAGCGAATACATGGAAAAGAACGCGACCGCCAGAATGATTGGGGCGCCACCCGGCTATGTCGGCTACGAGGAGGGCGGCCAGTTAACCGAAGCAGTGAGGAAAAATCCTTATTCGGTCATTCTTTTTGATGAAATTGAGAAAGCAAATCAGGACGTATTTAATATATTCCTGCAGATTCTAGACGATGGCCGCTTGACCGACAGTAAAGGGAGAACAGTTGATTTCAAGAACACGATTATTATTTGTACTTCAAACGTTGGCACACAGCTAATTAAGGGCTCCAATGTGGCCGACCCGAATCTGCAAAAAATGATCACCGAAGAATTGCTAAGATTTTTCAGACCTGAATTTGTGAATCGGTTCGATGATATCATCGTCTTTAGGGGTCTGATGCCACAAGATATGGAAGCAATTGTCGGGGTGATGATTACCGAAGTCTCAAAATTGTTGGCTGAGCAGAAGATTACGCTGGAAATTTCGCAGCTAGCCAAAACACGAATGGCGCAGATTGGGTTTGATCCGGTGTTTGGCGCGCGTCCGTTAAGGCGCATGATCCAAAAAATGATCGAAAATCCACTTTCTAATTCTTTGATTAAAGGCGAAGTTAAACCAGGGCAGAATGTTTTGGTTGACGTTGACCAGGCCGGACAGTTCAGATTCACTCCCTCCGGTGCCACCCGACCGGCCGAACCATCGAAGCCGCAGGATATAAACCCAGTTCTTCCCCAAAATGATGAAAAAAACGATAATCCGCCACCGGATGATTTTCAGTCTCCACCACAAACAATGGCGGCTAACGGTTAGTTAGACTGTTGAAATGAAAAATAGATACCTAGTATTTGCGCTGATTGCCATTGTGGTTTTGGCTGTGTTGACAATAATTGTTGCGGGTTTTATTTCGGCGAACAAAAATAAAAATACATCGACGACTGCCGCGACAGTTGATACTAACCAGGAAGAAAGCCTTCAGGACAGCCAACCGATCAGCGAGGATCTTTTCAAATGAAAAGAGTCGATCCACATAAATTAGGTGTTTTGGTGATTCCGCTAGCGGTGGTAGTGATTTCTGTCTGTGCTGCAACGGCATCGGCTTTATACAACCATGTGTCGGCCGATATTAATTCCGATCTTGAGCAGTGTATCTCGGAGATTAAAGTAAATTGTAAAAAATCAGGTTATGCTGAAAATTGCGAAAAGGCACCGATTGTTGAAAGATTAAAGGCTCTTTATAAGCAGATATATACCTCCGGCTCAAAACCCACCGATGCTACAAAAACCGAATGCGATGCGATTTTGGCGGAATCAAAGACAATGAAATCGGCTACGGTCGCAGAGGAATCAAAAGCAAAAACTTCTCAAACAATCCCAACTGCTGCCGGCACAGATTTTGATTTCATGAGCAACCAAAGCTATTCGGCAACGTCGATAATTTCAGCGACATCCTCCGGCAAATGCGAACAATCTAAGACGGGCCAGATTATTTTGGTGAGCAACATCAAACCTGATTCCGGCAATCTGCAAGCCGCTTTTTACAACGGCAATGATTGGACAAAGCGGGGAAAGATATTTGAGATTTCTTCAGTAGTTAAAGATGCTATTATCTCGAAATTAAAAACCGACAACAAGCTTCAAAGTGTTTTCGGCACAACTGATGAAAAGATTATTAAAGAGAATTTAACTGGAGGGGCGGTTTTTAGCGAAGCACCTTTAAACCAAACTTATTCCGGCTCAATTTATTCTTCAGCATGGTCGGGAAAGGCAATCCCAATTTCATCATTTAGCGGACCAAAAACAGCCTGTGAAAGCTCTTTTATCGCGGTTAATTTTCAGACTGCCCAGAAAACTTTGACCGATAAATACCAAGTGTGCGTTCATTCTCAGGACAAAACCAAGGATTACAAGGAAAAAAAGACCTTTCTGTATCCCGGCGAAAAAACTGCGGCAACAAGCTATAAGACGGCTGATAAAGATAGAGTGATTTCACTTGGTCCTTGCCAGCAAGGTAGCGCTAGCGAAACAGGCCAAACGACCGGTGTGCCAGCTAGTGACAACACGACCGGCGCACAGGCGCCGGGGATTGGTGCCGCTCAAATTCCAAGCGGACAATCTGCAAGCAGCTGCTCGGATGGGGCTTGTGGGGGTACGAGTAATGGACCTACAAGCGATGAAATTTCCAACACTCATAACACCACTTTTCCGGAAGGAGTAAAGCTTGCGCTCGCTCGGCTTAATCAGTTTAGAAAAGAACAAGGTAAAACGGAATTCATTGCAGACAACAAATTTCAGGATTTCGCGGATTTTAGGGCAAAATATCTTTCGACCTATACTTTCGATGGGCTAAACGCTGCTGCCGGCCATCCGCTCATAACACAACATGCTCAAGAAAAGGGGATAGCAATGAAAGAAGAAGTTGCTCTAAACCTTTCCTCTGACTGGACTGGAATGGCGCAGTCATTAATAGATAGTTATGGTAAGGATGGACAAGAAGGACACCGCGAGGGTTTAATCAATAGTAGCGGCAAGATCGGTATTGTAGCCACCACTCTTAAAGATGGCGGTTATCTCCTGGTTGTTGAACTCTCCCCCTGAGTCACATACTTTGGCTATTTGGCATAATACGGATTCACAACCGGTCCCCAGTCTTTGAGCGGCCAGAGAACGAAGCGTACCGGGCCGATCATGTCTGATTTTGAGGCGGGGTACCATTTGCGCGAATCGTTGGAATTTTCGCGGTTGTCACCCATCAAGAAGTAATCGTCAGGGCCAAGATATGAGCTCATGTCTGGTTTTATCAATGCTAAGCCCTTCTTGTGCAAGGCTAAGGCTTCGGTGTTCCACTGAGGATCCTCGTATTCATACGAAGGGGCAAATTCGTCGCCGACTGCCTTAATATAGGTTTCAACCAGCTCGTCGTTGTTGATGTAGACCTTATCATTTTTAATCTCTAATTTTTCCCAGGGCAAACCGATCAGGCGTTTGATATATTTTTTGCGTTCCGGATCACCTGGAAACTTGATAACCATCGGATCGCCGCGCTGATAGCTTCCAGTGAACAAACCGATGCGACTTACCAAAACGACCTGACCGCTGTGGAAAGATGTCTCCATAGATGGGCCGGAGATTACAAAAATTGTTGCCACAAAATAATGGAAGAGTGTCCCGATGATTAAAACAGCAAAAGCCCACTTACCAAGTTCGTAAGCAACATTAACCCAATAGATCAAATCCTCCCTGCTCATATAAGACTATTATAGATAATAATCCGTGTTCTTAAAAGGTGGCGTTGTAGATAGAAATAAATGTTACCCAAATCTCCCGGGTAGATAATAAATCGGTTACCGTATCCATATGAATATGGATACAAAAACAAATATCTTTGAGGAACATCTCGAAAGCTGGCTTCAAGC